>ERZ835762.172-NODE-172-length-87524-cov-10.345139_pt1 | contig 87524 bp, 78 predicted proteins | sample MGYA00519687_ERZ835762 | MGnify/ENA primary metagenome ERZ835762 (study PRJEB31850, sample SAMEA3708783) | human gut metagenome | biome: human gut; feature: human-associated habitat; material: faeces | place: China | collected 2014 ... | reverse complement strand
TCTTAAAATCTTTAATAACATTGATGGTTTCATAGTAATCCTTTGATAATTTCGGCATCATATCGACAGCCTTATTCCAATCGTTTTCTTTTAATGCGTTTGTTACCAAACTACTACTTTCAAACAATCTGGTAAATGAAAGATTTTGGCAAATACCTTTGAGTGTATGAACGGCTCTGAGGGCCTCGGAATAGTCCTTTTTCACCATAGACGCTTCAAATAAGCTGAAGCTTTTATCGTCCAGGAATTTAAATACAAATTTCCGGACGGTCTGTTCCCGGCGCAGTCTGCCCAGTACCTCATCAAAATCGCCGCCAAATTTTAAATAGCAGTCTTTCAGGTTCATAATCACTTTTCCTCCGTTTTAGATATTGTCCGCGATGTCTTTATTCTCATCAAGATAACATATAGTCACTTTGTTTTTCGTGTTTTTTGATTGATACATCATACTGTCTGCAGCCTTGAAAAGTCCTTTTGCAGTTCCTGTTCCATATACCCCGCCTATACTTACTGTCATATGTAATTCGGGATGGCCGTCAATGATCAGACTATCGACTGAATACCGAATCCTCTCCAGTTTTTTCTCAAATATATTGGCAGGAATACTAAAAAAGATAATTACAAATTCATCGCCGCCATATCGGATCACGGCATCTGTCTTTCGAACACAGGATAAGACAGTTTGTGCAATGTTCTGCAGCACAATATCGCCTACGTCATGGCCGTAATTATCATTGATATGCTTAAAGTTATCCACATCTATTACGACCATCGCCTGAATATTATCTGAGCCTTGAAAATGCTCGTCATAATAACGACGGTTATAGACACTGGTTAATGAATCAATATATAATAATTGCAGGTGCCGCTGTTTGCGGGACAGGAAGGTATATTTTTCATAGGAAAACAACCTGTCGTAGTCTATTTTATTTCTTATATCCTGAATATTTTTAGTCTCCTGTTCAGAAGAATTATCAGTTAGCTCACTTTCCAGCGTATCCGCAATTTCTTGCAGACACAGTAAAAGAGTCGGATTAAATGCACCGCATTGTCCTTCCAAAATCATGTTCAAAGCTTCTTTATGTGAATAAGCTTTCTTATAACATCGCTCACTGGTCAGGGCATCATATACATCGGCCAGCGCGACCACCTGGGCGGCTATGGGAATTTCGTCTCCCTTAAGCCCGTCCGGATAACCATTTCCATCATACCGTTCGTGGTGCCACCGGCAAATCTCAGAAGCTACTTTGACAAGCGGAGCCTCCTGCTGCTCAAAGGGCAGGTCCGACAGCATTCTGGCTCCGACCATCGAATGGGTTTTCATCACTTCAAACTCCTCTGCCGTAAGACGTCCAGGTTTATTCAATATTGTATCGGAAATTGCGATTTTTCCAATATCATGCAGCGCTGAAGCCGTACTGATTAAAGAAATATCAGCTTTGGACAAAGGATATTGATCAGTACACCTGACCAGCTGTTTTAGCAGATACTTTGTAATCGTATTGACATGCAGTATATGTAAGCCGCTCTCTCCATTCCGAAATTCCACAATATGGGACAGGATTGAAATCATCAGCTTATTATTTTTCTCCTGCTCGTGGAATTGTTCTGCGATGATTTTCTCAAGACGCTGCTGCCTTGCATATAAAAACATTGTATTGGAAATCCGCCTCTTTACAATGGTCGAATCAAAAGGACGGCTGATATAGTCAAAAGCACCCAAGTCATAAGCCCGCTTTATATTTGCGGGGGAATCATCGGCAGAAATCATAATAACAGCAAAAGTGTCATTCCAGTGGTATTTGTTTATGTAGGCTAATACTTCAAATCCATCCATTTCAGGCATCATAATGTCCAGAAGCAAAAGGGAAAAATCGGCTCTTTGCCTCGAGAGAAGAGAAATTGCTTCTATACCATTCTCAGCCTCTACCACATCATATTGCTCTTCCAGGATATCTGCTAAAAGAGCGCGGTTCATTTCTGAATCGTCTACGATTAAAATTTTTTGTTTTTCCATAATACTGAAACTCTTTCCTAATAAATTTACGGTTTTATTATAAATGTTATCCTTACATTTTGGCAACATTCGTATTGGTTAGGTGTGCAAATAGGTCTCCCGCTTTCTTATTACTTACTGACAAAATTATTCCATCATGATATAATTCAGATAGATAGGAGGCAAATTATGAACCCACAAGAAACAAAATTTACATTTGTATATAACGAAATTAAGCAGTGTATTTTAGAGGGTAAAATACTTCCTGGAAATGCATTGCCATCTTCACGGCTGTATTGTGAACAATTCCATGTGAGCAGATATACGATTAACCGCGTTTTTAACGCATTGAGGAAGGAAGGGTTGGTTGATATTCAGCCTCGCCTTGCACCGATTGTTGTTTCAACTATAGATGCTTATTATTCATCAAATGCTGTTTTCGAGATTTTAAAACAAAAGGAAGGTATTTTACAGGTATATCAGACTTTTGCCTTAATACTGCCTTCCCTTATGGTTTTTTCTTTACAAGGCTGTGATGTGGAGGTACTACCTCACTATAAACAGGCTATGAAAGCATTGCGTTTAGGATATGCCGCTGGTGGATGGCGTCCTCCTTCTAAATTAGGATATGATATATTAAGAATAGGAGGTAATTCCCTATTCAGCGAACTCTATTCTACGTTTGGTCTCTATAATAAGCTTACATTTTTTGCAGAGGTGTGCCCCTATTTCTCTACACACTTTTTACAGGAATCTGTATCTGCAACCAATGACATTATGGATATATTAAAGGTCAATGAACCACTCACAAGGTACAACCAGCTCTCAAATATGTATCAAAGACTTACGGATGCCATTCAAAATACGTTAAATTACCTGTCAGAGACCAATCCCAAATGTCCTGCACAAACGGGTTTGAAGTTTTCGTGGAATCCCATGCGTGGTCAGGATTATTATTACTCAAAGATTATTGATGATCTGAATCTAAAAATAGGTCTTGGAGAGTATTCTGTTGGAATGTTTCTTCCATACGAAAAGCAACTGGCCAAACAGTACGATGTATCTATATCGACGGTTAGAAAGGCGTTATCAGGACTTGAACAAAGAGGTTTTGTAAAGACATTAAATGGTAAAGGCACTATTGTTATAAAACCGGATGATACGAAACTTCATCAGCTGGCTCTTAATTCCAGATATGTAGAAAAAGCACAACGTTACCTTCACGCTCTACAGCTAATGGTATTAATTATTCGTCCGGCAGCATTAGTTGCAGCTCCAAGGTTTTCTAGAGAAGAACTGGACGAGTTGGCAGATAAATTTACTTCTTCTGACTCTATTCATTTGGCAGATATTTTGGAATCTATAATGAAACATACCACTTTAGAACCCTTATATGTTATATTATCTAAGACCAATCATCTTCTTGAATGGGGACACCATTTTGCTTATTATCCGTCAAAGAAACATACTCTTTCACATCTCAACAAGCAAGTCATTCTAGCACTTGAGCAATTACGTGAAGGTAATGCTGACTCCTTTGCGGATGGTATAGCAGATTGCTACCGTTACAATTTGGTTCTTATGAAGAAACGTATGGTAGAAAAATATAAGTTTCATAATGTTGCTAATATCCGGGTTCCAGAAAAATACTAGTTACAAGCACTGAATGAAAAGTGGTAACCTTTTCTTCTTGTTGGAGAGTATAAGGCCTCGACCTCTCACTTACTACGATTATACAAAAGGAGGGCCTGCGCCCTCCATAATTTTATTATCCATATTTTACCATATACCATCATATAACCTTCATCTAAGCCCGTTCTGTATGATTGACGTCTTTTATTTGTACAGGGATATACAGTTTTACTATGCTTTATGGGAAAGACAGACGATGTGTTACTATCATATTTTATTGCAACAGCAATATCATTAGTAAATCATATCAACAACCCCTTATTTGTACTTTTCTGCGGCCCGAATTGCTACTGTTCAGAATTGTAACAATGCCATTCTGGGCATACCGAATATTTTCTGCTGGTTAGAATACTTTTCACTGCAATTTTCCTTGGAAGTTGGCTGAAGTTATGTATCACATCGCACTTATCAGCAACTACACGCTTCTACCCTATCATTTCTCCCGAATGGCCACAACAACCAAGCGGCTGTCCTTTTTCCAGTAACCACACGTTATTAGGAATAACAGTGGAGCACGATGATCTGGAAATATCCGATTTTCATGCATCCCTCTCTCAATTAGTATTTCAATCAATTCCTCTCTTTTCATGCTCCCCAAACCAGCATCAGCAAACAGCCCCCCCTCTTCACTCCATTCTGTTTCTTCTGCATAGAATACCGAAAATACCCGGTATTCCCGATGCTCATAGAGATTATCCACTTGAATGACCTGATGGGCCTCCCAAAATGGCTTCTTCTGGTACTTTAGCAAATCGGCAAACATTGTCCCATTTCTCATGTTATGTCCATATAAAAAGAGATCTCTTTTCTCCTGCAGGTTCCCCCTTCCCACAAAAGGAGTTCCGGCATAAGAGGCCTTGCCTTTAAAATCCCGGTGTAGATAATATTCCAGTTCTTTTGGAGTTTGCATGATTGGATAGTTAATCGCAGTATCATCAATAACAATCCATCCAGCAAAATCAGGATTTTTCAAGGCCAGTTCATGATATTCCGGTAGAATTTTCGCCTCTTTATCTTCTATTTTTCCCTTATTATCCACGGTTTTAACGTTTTCACTATCTGTGCCCTCATCCAATACATTCTTCTTTTTATCCTCAATGTAAGCCGCTAACTCTACAAACGCCTGCTGCTCAGAATCTAATCCCTGCCAATTATGAGCCAATAGAACGGTCAAAAATATAGTAAGAATAAAAAGTGTGGTCATAACAATCCCTTTCATCATTCCAGCCCCGTCCCCCAATTATCTTCCCACAAAATCCTAGAAAAATAAATAAAACGGCCGTTCCACCAACGACAGACTCGGTTCTCGGTGAGATAATCCTCAGTCCGAAGTTCTGGATTGTTTCTTTCCCATCCCGTAGCCTCAAAAAACTCGTCCGCATTTTCATAAACAAAAATCGCCCTCCGGGCTTTTGCATAATCTTCATCCTCAAATGAGTCTATATGTATGAAAAACTCCCGTTCCAAAAGAAATTTCAACTCTTTCTTTTCAAAAGTCAAGCTATCATTCATCTGTAAATAAATCCTCCACTTTCTCTATTATTCCCAGTTTCCGCTCTGTCGGTTCCTCCTGAATGTTTTTTTCATTAGCCTTGCTTTTTCCAACTTCTTGGGATTCATCTTCCTTTTTCAAATCCTTCCCAGACCAGATTCCCTGTTCAAATCCGGATTCCTGCTCCCCGATATCCTCCTGGCGGACCTTACTATCCTGTTCAGCTCTCAGTTCCTCTTCCCGCCTCCATTCCGGTACATGGCAATCCGTTTTTTCCTGAATAAGCTTTTTTGCATCTGGATGCATAGTATAATCCATCTTCCTGACACGCAGTATCCTCTGTCCACGAATAATCACAAGTGCCTGATCAAGAGGAAAGCGCAGTATCTCATCTGGCAAAAGCAGCATCCTCTTTCCCACAGAACTGGTTTCTGAATAGTCCGGCACATAATTGCTCATTCTCACCGTATTTAAATTTTTTCGAACCGAGGACACGCTCACGGTTACTTCACCGGAACGATTACTGAAATACATGGCTGTAGTCATATCATTACAGCCTAAAAATAGGGACATGTCACAGCCTCCTAATATCTCCTCCCATTGTCCATCCGGATACCGGTTTTGGAGTTGTGGTATATTTTGATATATGATACTCATACCAATATTGCGGCCCCTGGCCGTTGCCAGCTTTTTTTTGAAATCAGGCACTATACCGATATTTGGAAACTCGTCCAAAATAAAATGCACTGGCACCGGCAATTTCCGGTTCTTCTGGCGGTCAGCATACCGTATCAGCTTAATGCAGAGAAAAGACACAAACAGCGTAGCCAAAACATCATAGGTTGAATCCTGGTCAGAGGTAATACAGAAATATGCACACTTTTCCCGTCCAGGCAGCGTTAAATCAATTTCCTTATGGCTGGTGATTTTCTGCACCTTTTCATTCTGCATAATCTGAAGCCGGGTTCCCAGGCCTAGTACTGCATTTCCCTTCACCTTTTCAGCTTTGGCAAAGAGTCTGTATGGACCCTTGGCTGGGTGAGAAGTAGGGAGCCGGTCAAAAATCCCATCTATCGCTTCCAAACTTTGGTTAATTAAAATCTTATAACTCTCTGCAAAGGTTCTATCTTTATCTTTGTACTCATGGTATACATAAAGACAGAGCGCCTTTAATAAATCCATTTCAACATTGTCATAGAAATGATCGAATTTGTCTGTCGTGTTGCGGATAACTACGTCAACAAAGATATCAATCAGCCCGCCCTCATCAATTTCTGCCAGGCAATCCCATGCATCGGAATTTTCAAGGTCAATTAAGTTCCATTGACGGACAGTATACCTCTGTGCCTTTAAATATGCAACCATATCCTCATATAGTTCAGACTTCGGATCAGTGATAAACATACTCTCTCCCCGCCTGACACACTGAAGAATCATGTTTCTGGCAAATGCCCTGGACTTCATCGACCCCTGGGAACCACACACGGCAATATTGCGGTTCAGCTTGGAATCCACTGGCAGACTTAGAACATTACCACTCATCATCTCCAAACCGAAAATAATGCCCTCCACCTTCCTGATATCCTTATCCTCCTTTAAAACACGCCTCCGTTCAGCGTCCTCCATATATCCAGCTGTCCCATAAGTTCCCAGCTTTGAGTAAGTGAAATTACGTTCCTTATCCTCTCCACTGGTATCGCTTATACTTCCTTGAAATACTACTATCCCGGCAAAAGCAAAGAATAAAAGGATTGTAAATACCGTTGTTTTTATCCCATGGATAGAGGATACCGCAAAGTATAGACACCGGATAGGATTCAAACTTATATGCCCGGCGTCCACCATGAACTGGCGCAGAACCCCTCCGGCATAAAGTGCCAATATAAGCAGACACAACAGCCCTGCGATGAGTTTCTTCCTATTTCTTTGTTCTTCATTCATTCTGTCCCTTCCTTATACTTTATTTTTTGATGATACTTAACCAGGTTCCCGTAATACGTCCCTATTGTATTGACAGAATTATACAACGCCGTTACCATAACTGCCCGGATATTCCTGGCTTTTGTTTCTGTCTCCCGCAAACAGGTCAACACATACTGGATGTGGAACATATTTAAACGCCTGTACTGCTCCTTCACCAGTTCTGCCGGCTTGTCTTCCCGATTTACCCGGATTGTATCTGCTGAAGAGACCAGAACCTCTACTGCTACCTCCACCAATTCCTCTAATTCCTCTAACTCCTTTAGATCCCGTCTTAAAATTTCATATTCAATCTGATTTTTAAATTCCTCCTTCACCTTCAGATATGAATAGATAGGATATTCATTGTTGTAATCTTTGTATGTAATCTCTGTATTTGTCTCTCCCAATTCAGAGACAGATCTCGCTTTTTTGGATATAGACGCCCCATTCCAATCGGAGAGACCTTCCTCTGATTTCGGAGACACGTCTCCCTTAAATTGGGGATACCCTATAGTAAGTGTTCCTTGGGCTTTCTTTTGACTCTTTTTCTGTACCCGCTTTACGCTCTCAACCTCTTCAGCATAATCTTCGGGAAAGGTAAGCCTTTCAAGTATATCTACGTCAAGTTCTATAAAAAGAACATTGGGTATGGACTGCCCATTGATTGTCAAAGTACGGAAAACACGGCGGATGACTCCCAGCTTTTCTAATTCTACAATCGCATTAGTAGCATCCCGTTTTGTTATTCCAAACTGATCTGCCATTTGTTGGTAGCTTCGCTGTAATAAGTCCGCCTTAAAGCGCTTCCGGTATCCCAGAAGCTGCCCACTCCCTTCATCTCTCACTTCCGCTGCGCGGTACCAGTATACAATATCAGATAAAATCACAATGGCAATTAAGTATGGTTTTCCCGTTTCTCTCAGAATGGTATGGTACCAAGCCGGAGGAATCACGTTGCCGGTAAGCCTAATTCGGCTCAACCGGTCAACTGTCGGATTCCCTGTTTGATAGATTGGTTCCATAGCGCTCTCTCCTTCCCTATTCCTTCCAGCCCAGATATCGATACACCTTCTCAGGACGAATGGCCTCAACCTTAAAACACTCAGGCAATATGGAGCGCAGGACACCTGCCTGATACGTAAAGCAGAATACCCTGCCGCCTCTTCTTAACGGCAGACTCATAATCCGTTTTACCTGCCATAAATCCATCATATAACAAAAATATACCAGATTCCCATTCTCATCCGCACCAGCCTCCGGTGTAAAGCAATTATCATTCACCTGTTTTAGCGCCCTGCATAAAAACTGGTATAGCCTTACTTGACCGGCTTCACTGCATAATAACCTTAGCTGGATTACTGCCTCTTCTAGAAAAGGAATATAGTAATAACATTCATATACATCATCTAAAGAAAACAGGTTCCCCTTCAAGCCACCCATGCTGGTTAAGATACGCCTTACTATTGCCATATCGGTTCCCATCATAATAGCACTGATTGTTATGCATCCCCTGTTTTTGCGCAGACGCACCTCCAGCCGGCTCCTTACATTCCGCTCTGTCTTTGGAACCCATTTCATCAGACTGTCCAACATATTGTATACTACGTAAAATCGTTCTGCGGCCAGTACTCCGCAGGCCCTAGACCCCTTGATTTCCATATCGGTTGCCTGTTTCCATTCCATTGTCCCATAATAAGATACCGGAGCACTGCCTTTGATATCAGGTGTGCTGAACGGAGCTTGATGGAAAACAGGGAACAGTTCCGTTTTTTCACTCTGAAAAATCCGTATCCCAGCATGATGAAAGTAAATCCATACCATGCTCATGCGATGAAGCCTCAATCGCTTCTCTGGTTCACTCTTCACATGATTGGTGGAGTTGGCTCCGGACAAATAGAGCCGCACATCATCCCCATAATGAACCAGTAGATACTGTTTAGCTTTATTTCGGAGCAGATAACCTCTGACACCGTCTTTACTCCGAAGTTTAACTTCTCCCTCCCGCTTCAATCGGGTCAAAAGCGCAGCGGCATAAGATTCGGAACCGACTGCACGGCCAACCCAATCTGACGGTATTTCTCCGCTGACTGCTATAAGTAACAGAAGTTCATCTTTTCTATCTATTTTCATATCTGTCCCCTTCTTCTTATTCCGTTTTGTTCCTTTTCATACCCTGTCCTCTCCATCCCTAGGTAGAATGACTCTCCCTTTTTTTGTCTTTAGGTACGTTTTTAATGGCTCTCACCATAATCTTACCCTGTCGAAAAACCTGTGGCGGGATTCAGATGATTTTTCGATATGATGTTCAGGTGGTTTCTTTTACAAATCCACTTAGGAAACCGGTTACGTTCCATCAAAAAAAGGAACGTGCAATCCCGTTCCCCCAATGTGGTAGTATGATAAGTGTCCAGATACAGACCGCTGTCTGATACAAGGAAGTACATACCCAAAGCATCCACGACCTGCTTTTCCTCTATATTGTCATGGTCCCGAATCCTGGTTTCCGGCATTTTTTTATCATACTCATGAATAAAACAGACCGTTGCCTTCTCGTATACAGGAATTTCCTTCCCCTGCTGCTGACGCTCTTCACACCAATTCTGCAGTGCCAGAAAAAAAGGTTTATAGATATAGTCTGTATATTTTTTTTTACGGTGGGGCAGTAACATTGGAAGTTCTGCTTTCAATATGCAATCCTCATATTCCACACGAATTTCATGGATTTGTACTAGTTTCAGACAATAATCCTCTTTGAGAGGACTGTTAAATGTATTTCTTAATACAAATCCCCGCAGCCGGTCTGTCAGACATTCAGCATGTTCAGAAGCTTCCATCATACAATCTAACAATCGTCCATACTGAAAACTGGAAGCGCTACGATCATAAAGTGTTTTTACACTCTGTGCCTCAGCCAGTTTATCCTGTACCACTCCTGCAACTCTCTGAACCTCCAAAAGCTGATGTTCCAATAGCTCCATAATCTCAAATTCATGTCCTTTTTCTATAATATTCGACCTCTCCACCCTCTTTCACAACACAAAAACCAATGATTCCAGGTACCTCTATCTGGCTAATCATCACTTTATCCTCCAAAACAATAATGTGATTTTCCTCTGAGCGCCTGCTTTTAGCAAACATACCATTAACCAGCTTTAAATCACCAATTCCAATATAAATAATATCGTAGATATCCTGCCCACAGAAAAACAAGATTCTTACTGGAAAATCCTCTTTTACCGCCAGATAATGGCCGTCCACTTCCCGTTTATGCATCATATCGATTAATACCCAAAGACTTTGTATTGTTCCCTCGTCCTTCAGCGAATACGCAAATTCATTGGAGGCAAGAAGACCGGTATGAGGATTTCTGTAAATCTGCCTGTTCTTTAAAAGCCTCGACACTGCTTTTCCCGCAGCCTTTTCTTCCCCCTCAAAAAAATGCAAAAGCTGTTTCATATAAAGAACATTATACTTGCGTATTACCATTAATGTCCTCTCCTCCATGGCCTCAGGGCTAACATATACCGCCATCCAGTTATCCTCCCATCCTTCCATATGCATGGTTACCGAATTTTTCAAGCCGTTCCTTTAGGTTCTGCAAATCTTTCCGATCCGTGGTAATCAAATCATTTTCAAGCTGACTTGCCCGAAATTCCAATGTAAGATTATTACTGTTCGTAGAAATCATCCCCTTCCCTCGCTCAAAATGAACAATCTCCATCCGCTCCGCGTCAGACAAATGAAGTAGTTCTTGTACTTTTTTTGCTTCGTCATTTTCCAGATTCAGGACTATTTTAGTTTTTGTAGCGTTGATAATGCCACGACCATATTTTCCCTCCTTAAGCGCCATAAAATCCGACAAATCCTGTGTCGCACACACTGCTCCGCCTGCGTAACCTCTGATTATCTTAAAAATCTCTAGAACATATTCCGCCGCCAGTTCATTGGAGGAAGCACCAATCAGTTGCCAGACCTCATCCAGAAATACCATCTTTTTTTCTGTCCGGTCCTCCTTTACCTTAGACCATACATAGTCCACCGCCACGAACATTCCCACTGGCAACAAGTCCCCGGTAAGCTCTGATATATCTAATACAATATATTTGTTCTTCAAATCCACATTGGTCTGCTGGTTGAAACTGGAGGCGGAGCCATGCACCAGACGGTTCAGAATATTTGCCAGTCTCTTGGTTTCTTGCCTCCTAATTAGTTCATTGTAAACATCCCCCAAAACCGGCATTTCTTTATATTGTTCCGGGTTTTCAGGGTCAATCAGGCTTTCATTCTCATGGGTAATCCCCTTTTGCTGATAAGTCAGTACCAAAGCTTCATCCAGGAGCTGTTTTTCCTCATGAGACATATCGGGAATCAGAAGAGAAAAGAAAATATGTAAGTCCTGGATTTTCGCCGCCAGTTCAGAATATTCCATGACCGCCCCGTCCAGGATTGCATTTGTTTCCTTATTTTTTTTCCTGATTTCCATTACATTGATACAGCTTTTTGAAGATGACGATATCTTAATAAATTCGCCTCCGATATTGGTACATGCTCTGGCAAATTCATGTCCCTTGTCCGGCGCTATAATAAAAACCTGTATGTTTTTTCTTCTCATCCGCAAGGCCATTAACTGGAGCAGGAAAGTTTTCCCCGCTCCGGTTGTTCCCATGATAGAAATATTCGCATTTTTATATAAGGATGAATTAAAAATATCCACAATTACCAATGAACTGTTTGCAGTATTCACCCCCATCAATATGCCGTCCTTGTCAGACATCTCAAACGAGGTAAAGGGATAGCAGCTCGCAGCTCCAGACGTTAAAACATTCCGCTTAGAGCGCTCATAAATGCTTTTCTCAAGCTTCAACAGTGGCAGGGCGGACAAGAATGCCTGCTCCTCCTGAAACAGGCAGGAAACTGTATCCAGATCCTGGGCATTTAAGAGCTTCCTCATTTCCTTAGCCCTCCACTCCACTTCCTTTGCGCTGTATCCAGTTACGGTTATCAGGATAGCAATATAATAAAATTCCTCATTTGCCGCGAGTCCATTTTTCAGATAATATCCGGATTGGATTGACTCTGCGAGATCATCAAAATCAGTATTGGTATCGGAGGCATCCTTGATTTTTGAGCGGTTCAGCCGTATTCTCCTTCCAATGCGCTCAATGGTCTTAACCTTATCCTGTTTATATAAAAAAAGGTCCACGTCAATCCCCTCTCCCGCGTTGACAAGAAGGGACAGCCAGCCGGCCGGCACCCGATTCCGGTACCTGGCCGATGGGACAAAGAGATATGTATGGTATACTCCGTCCATGATTACATAATTCCCATGCCTGAAATCCAGACTTTCGGGCGCAAAGTATTCCGCAACCGGAATCCGGCCGGTACTTTCCTCCCCATTCTCGCGGATATACCACGCGGCCACCTGATTTAACCGCTGGGAAAGAGAGACTGTGGTGCTGGTTTTCCTGTTTAACAACAGGTACAGCATTTCCACCGTATCTTGTGTCGGATTATCTGATATTACAACTTCATTACCACACTGATATAAATATTTCTTTGCTGTCTGTGCGTAAGAGTTTAATGTTGCTGCGATTTCAGACTCTGTTCCCCGCCTGCTGTCCACAGAAAACACCAGAAAAAACCTCCGGGTTACCGCTTCCCGGTAGCCGACCGAACGCAGAAGCTTAATATAATCTTTTTGAAGCATCCGGCACCGTCCATCTGGCTCTGCCTCAATGTCCTGCTTCACCGCCTCAACATAGAGGCCGATATCTGCCTTTTTTGAGATGGATTTTATCTGTAGTTCCGGGGGAGCTATCTTTAAATAGCCTATGTAAGAATAAATGATGTTACGCTGTTCGCTGGCGCTCCGGTGCAGGAAGTTAATTGGCAAAACCTCAACGATTTTTACATAACGGCCATCCGATGTGTAAATGACTCCGTCACGGATTGATTCAATTGGAATTTCTTTAGAGGCTCTTGTATAAGGCAGGTCATAGAACTCCTCCTGCTTCGCTGCTGTGACTTTCTCCCTCTTCTGTTTTTGGGGAGCATTTTCTCCATTTTGCTTTGGTTTTCTTCTTTTTTGCTCCTGTATCAGTTTCTTTCTGACTCTCCGGAGTTCCCGCCTCCAGGCTTTTCTTTGGTTTTCTGTGCTTTTTCCCTCTTTCACGCTTTATCTTCCCTCCTCTCTCTGACCTTTCTTTTTTCCTGCTCTGTTCTAAGCGGTATCTCTCATCCGGCACAGACAGGCTACGGCGGCGCTTTAAAAATTTGAAAAAGCTTGCGATAAATGCAAATAGACTTTCTCCCTGAACTCCCAGGATAGCCAGGATTATAACCGGCACCAGGACTATCATGCCGATGTATAGTTTTGTCTTTCCCGTAACACTCAGTGACATAATAAGCGGCACCAATCCCGCGAGAATCAGTGCCGTTTCAAATGCATTTCTAGTTTTTACCCGCCCGGAAAGAATTGTCCCCTCCTCAGCAAAATTGGGCGGGATTGTATAAATATCAATCCGGTTATTCTCATTCATTACCCGTTCCCCTCCTATTTATCCTGTTTTCTTAAATAAAACAGGCTGCCGGCACAGATTAGGATTAATGCCATGCCAAGAATACCCAAAACTGGTATCTGCCTCCGATCCGACTCTGTTTTAAGCATCTCTTCCTCCACGGCTGGTTTTATCTGTTCTTCCTGTTTTTTCCTCTCTATTATTTCTTGTTTTTCAGCTTGCTCTGTCATCAGCGTTTCTGTTTTTTCTGGAAATTTCTGGATACTACCTGGATTCACAAACACCTTGCAGATAGAAATCCTGCCAGCCTCCACGCAAACAGTATCTGGCTCTACATGGCAGTCATATTCCCGTAGTTCTGATATGGCCGTGACTCCAGTTACTTTGTACCGCTCTCCCGCTAGCGACAAGTTCGCTATATAACCAACATCTTTATCAAGTGACACAGTAAATGCCCTTCCTCCTGTCAGTCCGGTAAAATAAATGGTGACTGCTCCCTGAAACCCTTGAAACACCTGGCACCGGACAGCCAGCGTCCCCTTCCCTGTATCTGTATCGGTATACTCTTCATCCCACATTGTTTCTCCTTTTGCACCCGCCAGACCATCGGCATAGCAAACTCCAGAAATGCCAAGAACCAGGCTGAGTGCAAGGCTGGGAACGAAACTCCATTTTGATCTATGCTTCATTCCTTCACTCTCCTATAATCCATATGCCGCCATCGCTTAAATCCCTGGCGTATGACCGAATTGTGGAAGGGCTGTACAGGTTTCCGGTCCTCCCCCGGCTTCCAGGGTCGGCAATTGTTATGTTTCCGTCACTGGTCACTCCGGTTAATACGATAAAGTGTCCGCTGTTTCCTGATATCGTATTCTCCGCGCAGATTACCACCGCAAGCTTTCCATTCTTCAATTCCGCAACCACATAATTCATCTGTTCGCGTCTCACACGTTCAACCGACAGTCCCCAGTTCCGGGCTGCATTTGCCGGATATGCATGGCTGGTTCCACGTCCCGAAACATATCCTCCGGTGTCCATCGCATATTGCGCTGTCAGCTCAGGCGTTATCTGTTCACCTGTCAGTGTCGAAATCACAATAGCAAGCGCTGTGGGACCGCAGCCAGAAGTACGTATTGTGCTTCCCCCATAGGAAAGAGAGGCCCAGGGTTCCTCCCCCTGGTTGTAATACACTATTTCCCTCACACATCCGGGCACTGTCTCATAGATGATTTTATCTCCTCCAGTAGCAATGGTACTGGTATAAATACCGCCAGACGCTCCCGCACCTAATATATAATTTTTCCAGCTTGCGGCCTTAAACAGTATATCCAGTGCCCCGTCCTTCCCATTTTGAACTAACTGGAACAGCTTCAGCACGTTATTAAAGCTATTTGGGTCCGTCACATAACGGAAACTATATCCGGTTCCTGTTGAAGACAAATGTGGATTCAACTTTACCACAATAGAATAGTCCACAATTTCAATTTCTTCTTCCTCATCGCCGGAACCAATGGTTTCTGTATGTGTTCCTGTCTTTGCCCAATCAAAAAAGGCGCTCTCTTTTTCATCAATAAAGGATTTTAAGAGCACTTTCGATATGGACGAATCGGTCTGTGTGATTCCCGGTATCGTGTTTCCTCCCCCCTCTCCCATATATCCCAGAACCTTTTGCACATAGGCTGGTGTTTCTCCATTTTGGGGAATTTGATACCCTGCTCTCTTCACAGCGCCTGGCCCCGCGTTATATGCAGCAATCGCCAATTCCAGCCCATTCGGATAAACAGAAAAAGCTGCGAGCTGCTGTGAGATATAGTTAGCTCCTCCCATAATATTCTGCTTAGGATCGTAGGGATTAGTAACGCCCAGGTTCGCTGCCGTTTCAGGCATAAGCTGCATGATTCCGATAGCACCTGCACTGGATACACAATTTGGATTAAAATCGGATTCTGCTTTTGCCATAGCCTTTAACAACACTTCCGACACCTGATAAGTGGCGGACGCAAGCGTAAAATATTCATCGTACGCACTGGTAAGACTGCTTGTCCCTCCCCCTGTACCGTACCCATTAAATCCTTCTATCTGTTTCCCGCTCCAGGATTCTTCCATCAGGACAGCCAGATACTGGCTCAATCTGGGTTTTAGGACTGTTTCATATTCATCGTCCACCTCATATCCATCATATCCACTCTGGTTATTATCATAGTCAGCCCGGATTTCCTCTACTGCTTTATCTCTTAGGGCCTCGACCAAACCATATATTTCTGACTCAAAAGCCGGATCAGCGGCAAAAAGAGCCTCTATCTGTATTTTTATGTTATTGCATTCTGCGGTGCGAGCCTGGGACACATATGCATCCGCATCTGCAAAGCCGAGATACATAAAAATAAGGCTGACAGAATTTACAAGCAGATATACAAAAAGCAGGATTGCAAGCAGGATAGAACCGATTACTTTCCAAACGGTTTTACTTGTAAGCAAAGCGCCGACTAATGTTCCAAGCGGTCCCCCCAACGCGGTTCCCACCGTGGCACCGCTGGCCGCACCTCCAGCCCTGACAGCCCCAGTGGCGGCATGTACCGCCTGTATCGAATGGGCAATTTTTTCTGTCTGCCCCGCTGCCCGAACGATTCGGGCAGCCGTTTCTGCCGCTTTGTCAAGCGGCTCATTGCTCCGGTCTTCGTTCATTCTCTCTCCTATAAAACAGCCGGTCCCATTTAGACCGGCTGTTTGTTATCTTTTTTCCCCTTTTCCGTCCGCATACCTCTTTCCGGTATTCTTTTTGTTCTCCGGTTTCTTTTTCGGCGTTTGCTTCGGTACGCCTCTCTCTTGAGAAGTTTCCTTGTATACTTTCTCCAGACGTATCATGCCGTTCTTTTCCAAAACCGCTTTTGTTTCCGGTAAAACCGCTGGAGCTTGTTCCTTTTCCGGAAGTTCGTAATAGGTTTTTCCATCTTCATGTATCGTCTGATAGGCTCCCTGTGGTTTTTCAAACCGACTGGCATCATAACGCATATACCGTTCTCCATCACGCTCCGCAAGATAAGAACCATAATTTTCATCAGAACTGCCCTTTCCGGATTGACCATAAGTTCCGGTACCAGTTTCTATAACTGTACCGCTCTGCATTCCGCCCTGGGATACACCTTTGACCTCTTGCATACTTTCAGCGCCTGAGACAGCACCAGCACCATTGGAAACACTGCCACCCATTCCCATGCTATGGGGCTGACCTTCGTCCATGGCGCCACCACCTGCCATTTCGTTTATTGCGGTATCAGTATCAGATATGCCGGCTCCTGCCGTACTGGTTCCCGGCAGACCAGATTGTACAGAAGAGGCCGGGCTATCCAAACCACCTGCATAATCTGCAGCCATGGCTTCTGCTCCACCAGGCAATGTTCCTGCATGTTCTTTTGCCTGTGCGGATTCACTATCATATGAAAGAATACCAGTGTCTGCCATTCCTGCACCTGGTTCTGCTTCCTGCCCGCCATCCTGCATTCCGGTAATTCCACCAGTCTCTCCTGATACCTCCATACCGCCACCCGGTTCTGCTCCTACAAAGCCAGAAATATTGCCTTCGTCCATTCCGATTTCAGTTCCAAACGCTTCTTCAGGCTCATCAAGGGAGGCTCCAAACGGCCCATCTTTTCCATATCCCATTCCGGGAATTTCCCCTGCCTCATCATAAGAGCTATCCATAGGTATATCCTCATCATAATTAAAGCCAGGGTAATCCATACCTTCCCTACTCTCCATCCCGTCAAAGGAACCTTCTTGTGCATCAAAATCGGATTCATCCGGCATTCCAAAGGGGGCATTTGCACTCTCAGTACCAGGCATTCCACTGTCAAATTCATTTTCAGCCCCATGCCAGCCAAAGTCCTCCCCTGGTTCTGGTTTTTCCTCGGCATTCACTCCACCATTCATACCGCCAATATTGGAGCCATTCCGCATACCGGATATACCAGCCACCCCAAAGTTCGGAGAACCGCTTCCCATTGGAATTGGTTTTCCTGTGCCGAATCCCATGAGGGAGGCTCCCTTTTCCTGGTTTCCACCTCCTGTTCTGCCACCGCTGCCTCCCATATGAAGCAGCCGGCCTGCCATAAGAAGCGCGCCCATACCACTAAGGCCGCCTCCGATTCTGCCCAGATTCACTCCCAGAGAAGCCATATAACTATCAAGCTTCGCGGTTATCTTACAAAACCCAATCAGACACATGGTTGCCGCAAAATACTTCGTAAATCCATAACTGCTGGACATTAAGTTACCATAGCCCGAAAGGAACATCTTCAGACACCACGCGTCCAGTATGATAATCAATATCTGTCCACCAAACATCCTCACCCATGTGGTGGTAATATTATTTGTGGATTTTGAACCGCCGGCTGCAAATGCCAATGGTGCGGTATAAGAAAAGATTCCCAGAAGGACATACCGTTCCGCCAAAATAAAAAGCATTTTAAAATAGTTCCAAGCTACAACAAAATGCATGATTAACAAAAGCATCTGAATGCTGATTATATCGATGCCCAATACAGATACCACTGCCTCCGCTGCTGTCACGTATGCTGAAAAAGAATAAACTGTGATTGCGCTTCCCGCTACCCACTGGTAAGGAGTTCCTACAATATTCAGAATATAATTGACAATATCTTTTGCGTAGACAATCATGAAAAGGCTGATGGCCGACCGAAGTATGAGTTCAATTGGATCCTCCGATGAGGTTGTTATCTTGCTGAATATTCCCTTAAATAACTGCCAGACCAAAATCATAAGAAGAATCATAACCGCAATCGGCATAATGCCATCCCGGTACAAATTACCGGCAACGCCAAACAATTCTTCAAACAGATTTAAATTACAGGATAAAATTTCCGTAAACATACTGCTTGCGACATCCATCATATCTATGATAAATTGGGAACACATTTCTTTAATACTTTCAAATAATAATTCTAACAGCCAGCCCATTTTATTATCCCGTTACAGGATTTTACACACCTCCTTGCTGGGAGAGCACCAGCCTTTTTTATACACTCCGTATAGTTACGAAGAAAACATACTCTTTGGAATAATACTTTCCATATAGGTTACAATACCGCCAAGAGTCATTAGGGCGGCCCAACAGATAATAATACGCTTTAGCCAGGCACGTGATTCATCCACGGTTTTTCCTGACTTTGAAAAATTCATAAGAAAGAGACATACTGCCGCACACACAACTGCACCTACCGTTGCAATTCCAGCAACATCTGTATACACTTGCTGCATGGCGGATTTAGCTGTATCAAAAATATCTGCATAGGCAGTCTGACACCTAAAAAGCACCATCATGCTGACTACATAAAACTGTCCTGTAAGCGCCGGTATGTTTATATGCTTCTTTTGATTAAACACCAGAAAACCCGCCTGTCTGTCCATGCTCAAATTAATCACTCCTTTTTTGGTACAAAAAAAGCAACCATCACAATGATGATTGCCTTCTCTGCATATTTTACAATTTTTATGGCTCTCCACGGAAATATTCCCATGCATAAAAACTGATGATATCATTATAAAAACTTTGAAATCTCAAGTCAATGCATGTTCGGTCCCAATATTGTCCCTTTCTTATCTCTTTTTTGATCTTGCTTAAGCCGCACCTTTTAACTGCCCACACTCTCTGCCATTTCTTTCGATTGTATAGTAGTAGGAGGTAGTCTCAATCCGTACATAATCCGCCGCAACCTCCAGAATGCGATGTACCCTATCCGTCCACATTAGATGACCATCATATCGATAGCATACTTCTTCACCCACTTTAATTGGTAACTGTACTTCTCCTGCGGTTATCACGATTCTTTTTGCCTGCAAATTATTCTTCATCATAGCAGCCTCCTTCTCAACTGGCTAACTGATCCAACGATAATACACTCACCTTGTCAGTATAATCCACCTTTTTTCCGTTACCAAAAGCAAATTCCAGCTTTTTAACTGAAAAGGGGATAGTCTTTCTTAAGCGGAAGTCTAATAGTTCTGCTTTCACTTCCGTAATCACTGTTTTTGGCAACCTGGAACGAAAAAAATTATAATCCAGAATCTCCGCCTGCTTGCTGGTGCCTAAATTCCTCAGTTTCTCATCTTCTGTCCTGATACCTTTGGCCTCCAGTCCAACTAATATTGTTCCGTCAGGCATCCAGCTTTTTTTCTGCATTGCCTGACCGATTGACAATTCCATTGGTTCTGGATTTTCCATCTTAACTTCGCTTAGCAGTAAAACACAGTTATCTGGATGGCTCACTGGTTCAAGTGTCTGGATATCAAGTTTCATTTTCTTAAATTTGTCACGTTTCATTTGATTCCTCCTTTGAATTAAGCTCTGATTCCTAATCGCTATCCTCCTTCTGTATTGTTGCTTTTTTCTGCACAAAAAAAGACGCTACATTTTTCTAAAAATGAGCGCCATTCTATAGCTTAATAAATTTAAAACACCCAGAACAAACTGATGCTCTGATTGCTTCCTTCAATGCAGAAAGAACAAACTTTTATGTGTTACTTATTCAAGTACTACATAAATCAATACACCATCATTTTATCATTACATATTGTATGTGTCAATATTTAATCACAATATATGGTGCGCTTTTATTTTTTATCTAAAACCTCCCCACTTGATAACTGCTTTGTAACATTGTTTTGCAAATTAATCGTCCCTCTAGCTCTCTCACTGAGCATCATCTCTTCTTCCTGCGCAATCATATCAAATATTGATAATAAACTTTTTTCTTGTATAATCTTTCTACATGTGTCCCTATTCTCAAACAACTTAACTCACCTCTCCTATAAACATATTAAAAAGGATATTACACGTCTATTACCCATGTATCACGATAATGTTCTAATAGCATTCGGCTTTCCATCTCGTAACCCCACAGAATACCTTCCACGGCTTTTAGAGCACTTTCTCTCCACCGAAAGTAGGTACTTCGATTTATACGCACATTCTGAGACAAATGCGGTTCCAACTTATTTATAATCTCTGTTATATTGTTTGGCTGATAGGCAGACATATAAGTATAATATAGAATCCAATAATATCGTTCTCCCTGCGGATGGTATTTTCTCATAAGCTCTACAGCCTCATCAATCAATTTTAAAAATTTGTTGGAACTGTTGATTGCTTCCACTCTGGATTTAATATTTGCTTCATCATCATTTATATCCATGCCAGCCTGATATATTGACTCTAAAAATTGATCCACATCCGTCCCATACTCTTTTTGAAACCGATGTTTCACTTGTCCAATCTGCACTTGCATTCGCCAGGAAACAGAACGATAAATTTTAAATAATACAGCAACATCATGATATACCTGATTATCTTTACTTTCAATCGTTATAACTCCACTTTTACCCATTATATTTATCCTCCTTTATATCTTCTACATTTTGGTAAATATATTTGCTTTGGAGAATAATTCTAATGGCTGGCCACTTTGCGACATTCTTTCGCAAAGTGCAGATAAGTGACTTTATGACATTCTTTCGCAAAGTCTCCATGTATTAGATTAACCGACTTTGTGACTATCCCTCCAAGACTCCAGTAAGTCATATATTACAGCTTCAATCTGCCCTTTTGTATATTCCTTCGGAAAATAATCCCTTAGTTTCTTAGGGGATAATGTAATCTTCGGCATACTGGGCATCTTAGAGTCCGAAATCAATATTTCTGTCACTCTTTTTTTATTTAAAGTCCCTGCTTTGCTTTCATCCTTTAAGGCCTCTGCCTGTATCTCATTAGGAAAAAGACGTTTATCTAAAATTACTCCCAGTACCCACCCCTGTTCTTCAGCAGTAATAAATGATAACTTTTCTGCGGGTAGCAGCAAGAGTTTTTTCAAGTCCACATATTCTAAAAGTTCTGGCAACAAATAAGTCAGGCGCACATACCGTTGCACTGTTCTTCCTGTTTTCTTCGCGCCTTTACCTATTAAATCAGCGGTATACTCTTCTCCTTTGACTCCCTGATGGCTTAATGCCTCCATTTTCATCCGATAAGCCTTTGCTTTTTCTGATGGCAGGAGATCTTCTCTCTGAATATTGGAATCAACCATAATGATAGTGGCTTCATCATCATTCAAGTCCCGGACTATAACAGGCATATCCTGATATCCAGCCAGTTCACAGGCCCGCTTTCTTCTATGGCCTGCAACTATTTCATATCCTCCCTGCTTATCTTTTCGGACAACTCCAGGAATCAGAACCCCGTATTTTCTCACACTATCAACGGTTTCCATCATCTTTTCATCATCAAGGACGCGAAACGGATGATTTTTGAAGGAATGAAGGATATCAAGAGATAGATGTATGACCTGGCCTTCAGCGCTTTGTTCTATTGATTCGTTACCAAACAAGTCATTATAAGAGGTGAATTTCACCTTATTCGCACTGCGGCTTCCCATAAGCAAGCACCTCCTCCGTCAGAGCTGCATATCCATCAGCAACAATCCCCTTTGGATCATGCAAAAAAATACTTTTCCCTTCCGCACTTGTCTCTACTGCTCTTACCGACAATGGAATACAGTTTTCAAAGATATGAATTTGACCGCCATATGCCATTCTCAGCTTGTCTGAAATATCTCTTGCAAAGTTGGTCCGTCGGTCTACCTTTGTCAGCAATATTCCTTCAATTCCAAGTTCCGGATTCAGCTGCCGGTGGACTCGGCCAATCGTTTTTATAAGCTGCTGTAACCCCTTTGTAGGCAGATAGGCCGCTTCTACCGGTATCAGAACACTGCCGGCCGCAACAAGAGAATTAATTGTCATCATTCCTAAAGATGGCATGCAGTCAATCAATATGTAATCATATCGGTCCTTTATCTCGTCTACATACTGACGAAGGACCGTCTCCCTGCTCATAACGTTCACCAGCGTTGTTTCAAGTCCTGCAAGTTCTATATTTGCAGGAAGAAAATCCACACCCTCCTCGTGGTGAAGAATTCCCTCTGTCACATCCAGAGGTTCATCATTCACCACCTTCGCCAAAATATTTACCAGTGTTACCTCCAGGTTGTCCGGCTCATCAATTCCTAAACAGGCTGCCAAATTTCCCTGTGCATCTGCATCGATTAAAAGAACCTTTTTCCCCTTTCTCACCAATCCAATGCCTAAATTTACGCATGTAGTCGTTTTGCCGACTCCACCTTTTTGATTTGCTATGGCTATTATTTTGTTCATGATATTCTCCTTTTGTTCTCTATAGAATCTGCAACACATCATGCACAGCCACAATACTCCGGATATCTGAGTTTCACTGCCTGCCAAAAATACGGTGCATAGCCACAACAAAATAAATCTTCGACCGTATATTTTCTGCATTCAGATAACTGATCGTCTGAGTTCTCACAATCAGATACGCTGGGAGTACCGTTGCAGTAGAGATTATATGCCATTCTTATAATGTGCTGGCTGCCAGAAGTCTGCCACCCCTCATGCAGGCATTCTGTTTTAACGCAACCAGATTTAAAATCATAAATCCTGGCTGCATTACGTCTTGTATCCTCGCTGATTCCCAGACAATAGATTAATGCGGCATGGTAGGCATCTTGGTACCTGCATTGAGACAAATATCTTTCAAAAAAGTCCCTATGAGCCGCACTCTTAAAAATCACATTAGCCATACCCTCTCTCATCGGTATATCTCCTTTCTTTTAATAAAATAAAACATATGTATCAAATTCTCTGCTCGCTTTCTGAAATAGAATATCTGCTATAATAACTCTAAAATATGAGTCTTCATCCATTCAAGGGCATTTCAAAATATTTCTTTATTATGTCACTACTTAATACAACCTATCTTTATATCCGCATCGTATGTGCATCTCCTTTTCTTTGAATAAAATAAAAAGACATCTCCACATGTGGAAACATCTTTTTCAAATCAACAATTTATTCTGTTATGATAATACTTAATTTCTGGTATATTCAACTTACTTCTCCACTACGTATTGAGTAACTTCGAACCGCTCCTTTACGAATGAAGGTCACCAATCCATACTGCCCATATGGCATTATCTCGTCCATACGCTCCACGCAGCACACAATATATAGTATATTTATCACCAATCATAATCAATCAGTAGTGGTTTGTTTTGTTTTTCGTAGTAGGACACAAAGTACTCCACCGCATTGTTGGGGAAAAATTCTTTAAATTCGCTGTAGAGCTGGGCGGCTAACGTCTTGTTATGGGCGATAATCAGTGTTGGCTTGTTCAGGGCCTGTATGACATTGGCCATGGTGAAGGTCTTACCGGAGCCGGTAACGCCAAGCAATGTTTCAAACTGATTTCCTTCCTGAAAGCCTTTGACCAGCTCGGCAATAGCCTGAGGCTGGTCGCCGGTAGGTGCATATTCTGATACTAATTCAAAATGATCCATGAAAATCTCCTTTTAGCACATCAATGCATTATAGTAATACTTTTGGTGTTTCTGTAGGTATCAACTTCATCAAAACTTTTATTTCTTTAAATAATGTTCTAACTTGTTTAAAATATATACCAATAAACCTGCCAATCCGTTCAACTGTCCGAAAAACCGGAACTTGTAGGTTTCTTATAATTCCAACCTCATATAAATAACTTCTTGAAATCCTGTCACGCGGGAATTAAAGCCTTTCGGATTTCTGCCATATTTAACAAACCCTGCTTTCTCATACATGGATAATGCCCTTTCATTTTCAGCAACCACGTTCAGCTCCAGCTGAATATACCCCGCCGCCCTTGCACATTCAATACACGCTGCCATTAGTGCCTGTCCAATCCCAAGTCCCCAAAAATCTTTAGCGACGCTAATACCAAATTCGGCACGATGCCTTACCTTATATTTTGTGCCTATTGCTTCAATTCCAGCAGTTCCAACAACTACATTCCCGACTACGGCAACTATCTCAATCTCATTTGAACTTTCGGATTTTTCTTTCAGAAATTGACTTTCCTGCATCACGTCGAAACTATTTTCATCTGGATAGGATAGTAAATAATCGGTTTGTCCATGGGTCAAATTAAAGCAATCCCATACAGCCTGTGCATCACTTTCTATGCCGTTTCTCAAACAGCATTCCACACCATTCTTTAAAATTATTGTCTTACTATATTTCATAACTTATTCCACTCCAATTCATATTTTTTATTCCGCCGGATTGCTCAGTCAATTCCAGTTTATCTTGTTGATAAACACTTGTTGGAACGGTTATTAAAAATTATAACATATACGTCTTGAAAAGTATAGGCGCAAGTGAGAACATCTGTTCTTTTTATCAATTGAATTTTTAGGACCAAAGTCCCGGATAAAATCCCAGTAAAATTCTGCTGCTGTATACCATACTTATGCCATACTTATGTCATATTTATACCATACTTATACCATACTGCTTCCGGCAGAAGGGCGCCTTTGAATAGAATCGTGGATATATCAGGTATATTTGTCCCAGCGGTATACCCTTTGAGCGTTTATCGGGTGGACAGGCAGCATGATCGTGGAGCATACCAACACCAGGAAAAGAGACAGACCTGACAGCCGCAGCCCGTCAAGAAAATACGGATAAGACAGCGGCCCGGACAGTACGAAAGCCCCGGTCATGGATGCCATGACCGGAGCCTTCTTTCACACTGCTTATTTATTTTCCTTCAACACCTGGACTGCCTTCTGAAGCTGGTTGTCTTCCTCCGGCTTCACCACGGCCTGGGTTTTAAGCTTCTCTTCCAGTTCCACTTCCACATCCGGTTCTATTCCCTTTCCATGCAGGTCAAAACCGCTGGGCGTGTAGTAATGGGCTGTGGTAATCTTGATGGCGGAACCGTCTCCCAGAGGTATCAGGTTCTGTACAATTCCCTTTCCGTAGCTGGTGGTTCCCACCACGGTGGCCCAGTCATAATCCTTCAGGGCGCCTGTAAACACCTCGGAAGCGCTGGCTGAGTCCCCATTGACCAGAATAGCAATGGGTATTTTCAGCTCATGACCGTCTGAGGCGGTAAATACATCGCCCTTTTCATTCTTGTCGGCCGTGTAAACAATCAGGGTTTTTCCCTTGCCCTTTTCATACTGGTCCAAATCATCGGGGAGAATATAATCCACCATCTTAACAGCGCTGTCCAGGACTCCGCCCGGATTGCTCCGCAGGTCGATAATCAGCCCCTCCATACCGTCCTTCTGCAGCTCATCCACTGCCTGCTCAAACTGCTCCACTGTAATCACATCAAATTCCGAGACTGCAATCCGGCCGATTTTATCGTCCAGCATGCTGTATTCCACGGTGGGCACTTCGATTTTGCGCCGCGTAACGGACATATCCACATACTCGTCTTTGTCTGCCCTGTACACCGTGATAGCCACATCCGTGCCTTCTTCGCCCTTGATGTAATTGTTCACCAGCACATCCAGACTTTCGGAAGCCACCAGGGTATCGCCCACCTTATATATAATGTCTCCGGGCTGCATCCCTGCCTCCAGGGCCGGGGAACCCTCGAACACCTTCACGATGGTACATAATCCCGTGGTTCTGTTCTGGCTTAACATGGCTCCGATACCGGAGTAGGTTCCTTTTGTGCTGTCATTGATGGAACGGAAATCCTCCTCCGTATAATACGTGGAATAAGGGTCATCCAGGCCAGCCAGCATTCCTCTGTAAATAAAATCCTCCACATTGCCGGCGTCCTCGTCGTACAGAAAGTGAAGATCTATGATTTGCTGAATCATGGACATCTTGGCCGTAACCCGGTCAAAGTCCACTCCGCCTTCATGGCTGCTTCCGTCTGTGATTCCCGGTCCCTTGCCCTCGATGGCCACGCTGGGCTGACGGCTCATAACCCGTTTGCCGAAGATATAGATACCGGCCGACATGCCCACCACAATCAATCCCACAAAGGCGGTTACAAGGGCTCCCACCAGAGCCCCGGCCCAGAACCGGTTTTTTCCTGAGCTGTTCCGGTTCCCGTCCTGGGGTCCCGGTCCGTTGTCCCTGAAGGGACCATCCGGCTGTCCGCCCATATTATGTTCCTGTCTGTCAAATTCACGATTTTCCAATTTACGTCTCCTATCTGTCCGTTCCCTCTATCCTATGACAGGTCACGGACTTACATAACTTCGGGGATTCACATAGGTGCCCCCTGAGCGGATTCCAAAATGCAGGTGGGGACCGGTGGAATAACCGGTGGAACCTACCTTTGCAATCACCTGGCCTTTTGTCACCTTTTCCCCCACGCCCACCAGCAGCTTGGAGCTGTGCATGTAGACCGTGCTCACCCCGCCTCCGTGGTCAATCATAATATAATTGCCCGCCGAATAGCTGTATGTAGATATCACCACCTCGCCATCAGCCGCAGCAATGATATCCGCCCCTGTGCTGGCACTGATATCAATTCCCTTATGGTTGCTGGATGCCCCTTCTGTGGGAGACTCCCTGTCTCCAAAATTAGAGGTAATCCTGCTGCTGGACGGACAGGGCCACTTAAAACTAATATTCCCCAAATTCGATACGGTATACGTCTTGCCGGCTGCTTCCGCCTTTTTCCTGGCCTCCTCTTCCCTCCGCTTCATCTCGGCCTCGATTCGCTTCATCTGATCTTCCTGGGCTTTGATGTCTGCATTGTACTGGTCCAGCTCATCCTGGGCCATGGCAATCTTGGAATTATAGGAATCCAGCTCCTTCTGCTTGGAATCCATCAGCTGCTGCATGGAAGCCTGTTTGGCCTTGGTGGACTCCTGAAGCACTAAAAGCTCTCCATGTTCCTTCTCCAGGTTCTGTTCCCTGACAGCCACCTGCTCCTTTGCAGAAGCATAGGCAGTCAGCATCTTCCTGTCATATTCCGCAATCTGGCTCACGTATTCCGCGCGGTTTAACAGCTCCGATATGCTGCCGGACTCCATAACCATATCCAGCAGATTGTTCTGGCCGTTCTCATACATGTACTTGATACGCAGCTTCATGCTGTCATACTGGTGCTCTTCCTCGCGCCTGGCCTCCTCTAACTGTATCTGGGCCTGGTCTATCTCCTCTTCCTTAAGGGTAATCCGGTTTCCCAGCTGTTCCAGCTCCTCTGCCAGGGAGGACAGACTGCCGTCCAGCTTCTTCACATAAGCTGCCGTATCTGCCTTTAATCCCTCCAGCTGGTTCAGGGTACTCTCCACCTTCTTCTTTTCCTCTTCCAAAGCAGATACCTGTTTCTTGGCATCCTCTATCTCCACACTGGTGGCGTAGGCCGAAAATGCCGCCATACCGCCCATCAAAAGACCGCCTGACAGCGCTGCCGCACAAATCCAATGTCTTATCCTCATTCACATCCTCCTTCCCTATACCTTCAAGTGACGGTGGATGGTAAAATAACTGACAAAAAAACCAATGCCCACACCCAGGCACCCGGCTGTTGCCGCCATATAGGGAAATATATTTCCCAGAGGTATGGGTTCAAACATGCCTGTCAGCATCTGATAATGCTCACCGATATAGATGACCGCCCTCTGGTAAAGCGCATACATGCCTGCCAGCGGCACCGCTGCTCCCAAAGCGCCAAGGAGCACGCCCTCCACCACAAAAGGCGCACGAATCATATAATTGGTGGCGCCGATTAAGCGCATGATTTCATTTTCCCTCCTGCGGAAGGCCGCGGCCACGGAAATGGTATTGCTAATCAGGAAAACCGCCACGGCCAGCAGTACGCAGATAATAACGGCCGACATGGCCCCAACCATCTTTCCCGCACTGGTCAGCCCGGCCACAGCCGTACTGGAATAGCGCACCTTTCTCACGCCTTCCATGCCTTCCAGACGCTCCACGATTTTATCCTGTTCCTCAATATTATTGAGAAATATCTCATAGGAGGCGGAACCGGACAGCGGATTGTCGTCTGCAAATCCCTCTGCCAGCTCCTCCATCCCCTCAAAATAATCTGTCTTAAAGTTCTCCCATGCCTGGGCAGCGGATATATACTGCGCCTCCCGCACCTCTTCCCAGCCCTGGATGACATCGCCGGCAGCCAGAATCTGATCCTCCGGCATATCCTCATCAAAAAATACAGTGATTCCCACTGTTGTCTCTGCTGTCTTTGCCACATTCTGCACATTGGCTATCAGGGCGAAAAAAAGACAGAATAAAAAAATACATGCAGAAATAGTCGCTATAGATGCCAGCGAAAACAAAATATTTCTGCATATATTAATGATGCCCTGTTTCAGGCAATACCAAAATGTACTGATTCTCATTGCTGTTCATTTGCCTTTCCGGCGGAATAAGCATACCCGTAAGCTCTCCAGAGCCGCTGCGGCAGCACCCTAATAATATCCGCCCACATCACTGATAACCGACCCCCGTTCCATGGTAATGATCCGCTTGTTCATCTCATCCACCATTTCCTGACTGTGTGTAATCACAATCACAGTAGTCCCCCTCTGGTTAATCTCCTCCAGAAGCCTCATGATTTCATGGGTGTTAAAGCTGTCCAGGTTACCGGTGGGCTCGTCTGCAAGGAGCACCTCAGGGTCATTGATCAAGGCCCTGGCAATGGCCACTCTCTGCTGCTCGCCTCCGGACAGCTGTCTGGGGTAGGCCTTGTACTTGGACGACAGCCCGACCAGCCTGAGCATCTCCGGCACTGTTTCCCGGATTATCCTGGGCGGCACCCCGATTACCCTCTGGGCAAATGCAACATTCTCAAACACAGTGCGGTCCTTCAGGAGTCTGAAATCCTGAAAGACCACGCCTAATCTTCTGCGGTATTTGGGAACATACCTTCTCGGCATCCTTCCCAGGTCCATATCGTTCACCACAATACGTCCCTTTGTGGGTTCCAGCTCCTTGAGGAGCAGCTTCATCAGCGTACTCTTGCCGGAACCGCTTCTTCCTACGATGAACACGAACTCACCGTCATCAATGGTAAGGGATACATCCTTAATGGCCTTGTTCCCTGTCTCGTAGGTTTTGCTCACATTGCTTATCTCTATCATCCACTGACTCCGGCCTAATAATCCAGGCTTTCCATATACTTCATATACTTGGCAACCATCAGGGCAATCTTAAAGGTAATAGCGTCCTCAAAAATGCGCAGATCTAATCCGGTGCTCTTCTGAAGCTTATCCAGACGGTATACAAGGGTATTCCTGTGGATATAAAGCTGTCTGGAAGTCTCGGACACATTCAGGCTGTTCTCAAAAAACTTGTTGATAGTGGCCAGTGTCTCCTCATCAAACTCGTCCGGAGACTTGCCGTCAAATACCTCGCGGATAAACATTTTGCACAGCGGAATGGGCAGCTGATAAATCAGACGTCCGATACCCAGGTTGTTGTAAGCGATAACGTTCTTATTGGCATAGAAAATCTTGCCTACGTCTAACGCCATCTTGGCTTCCTTGTAGGATCGTGAGACTTCCTTGATGTCATTGATAATGGTGCCGTATGCCACCCGCACCTTTGTCATGGCCTCGGTGTTAAGCATATCAAGTACGGTGTTGGCTGTTTTGTCCAGCTCCCCATAGGTTTCTCCCTGACGTACTTCCTTCACCAGAATAATGTTCTTCTCATCCACTGCGGTGATGAAATCCTTTGTCTTGGACGCGAAAAGGCTTCTCACTGTCTCCAGTGCGTTGACGTCCTTCTCGTTATGGGTCTCGATGATATAGACCACACGCTTTACATCCGTGTCAATGTGCAGCTTCTTTGCCCTGTTGTAAATGTCTACCAGCAGCAGGTTGTCCAGAAGCAGGTTCTTGATAAAGTTGTCCTTATCAAAACGCTCTTTATAAGCTACCAGCAGGTTCTGAATCTGGAATGCGGCCAGTTTGCCAACCATGTATACATCATCGCTGGCCCCCTTTGCTAAGAGGATGTATTCCAGCTGGTGCTCATCAAACACCTTGAAGAACTGGTATCCCTGGATAACCTGGCTGTCCGCCGGTGAGTCCACGAAAACCAGAACCGAGCTCTCGGAGTCTTCTGCATCGGTAAATGTAGAAGCCAGCACTTTTCCCTCTGTATCACATATACCCAAATCAATTCTTGTAATTGCCTTTAATCCATCCAGTGTGGTTTGAAGTATCTGATTTGAAATCATTCTATACTCTCCTTTTCAAACGTATTCGGAGTAACTAATATCCCTATTTTCATATTTTAATGCAAAATTACAAAAAAAGCAAGAGAGTTGTATACTCTCCTGCTTCTTTTTACCTTAATTTTCACTTACGGTTTGTTTGTATTAGTTAAGAACAACCAGTTCCGTATCCTTGTCGAAAATGTGAATCTTCTCTAAATCCATGGCCAGCTTGATGGTATCGCCAGGCCTTGCGGTGGTACGAGGATTTACCTTGGCAACAAAGTTTGCGTCCTCGATATCAAAGTATAACAGAACCTCGGAGCCTAACATCTCGTATACGCGGACAGTGGCCTCAAATACGCTCTTTGGAGACATGGCCAGGTAGGATTCCTCATCGTGAAGATCCTCTGGACGGATACCCAGGGTAACTACCTTTCCTATGTATCCGGCGTCCTCTAACTTCTTGGACTTGGCCTCAGAAAGGGCTACGGTGTGTCCGCCGAAGCTTAAGGTTGTCAGAGCGCCGTCCTTGCCGACGGTTGCATCTATCATGTTCATCTGGGGAGCTCCGATGAATCCTGCCACAAACTTGTTGCATGGCTTATCATACAGATTCTGTGGGTTATCCACCTGCTGGATGATGCCGTCCTTCATAACGACGATTCTGGTACCCAGTGTCATGGCCTCTGTCTGGTCATGGGTAACGTAGATAATGGTGGTCTCCAGTCTCTGGTGAAGCTTGGAAATCTCAACACGCATCTGTCCTCTCAGCTTTGCATCCAGGTTGGACAGCGGCTCGTCCATCAGGAATACCTTGGGGCTGCGGACAATGGCGCGTCCCATGGCAACACGCTGTCTCTGGCCGCCTGAAAGAGCCTTTGGCTTACGGTCCAGCAGATGCTCCAGGTCGAGAATCTTGGCTGCGTCATGCACTTTCTTGTCAATTTCATCCTTCGGCGTCTTTCTCAGTTTCAGACCGAAAGCCATATTGTCATATACAGACATATGTGGATACAGAGCATAGTTCTGGAATACCATGGCGATATCTCTGTCCTTTGGTTCAACGTCATTAACCAGCTTATCGTCGATGTAAAGCTCACCGGATGAGATGTCTTCCAGACCAGCAATCATACGAAGGGTTGTGGACTTACCGCATCCTGAAGGACCTACGAAAATGATAAATTCCTTATCGGCGATTTCAAGATTAAATTCCTTAACTGCTACAAATCCATTTGGATATTTCTTTGTTACGTTCTTCAGTGATAAACTAGCCATTCTGTTTTTTCCTCCTAATAATACGCTTAACACATATGTGTTTTACCCTCTTTTGTAACTGCTCTTATAATACATGAAACCCCCTGGGGAATCCATATCGCAAATCCACAAAATCAAAATTGGGGTTTTAGCTAATTTGTATACGGGGAAAAAAAAATGTCCTAAATCACAAAGTATTCCAATATTTGCCGCCAACTTTTTGTTAATTATGTTAATCAACTGCGTTTTTCCCGAAAATATCGGCAAAAGCCACAAAATTCAGGCCCTAATATTCGATAAATCCTTCACCAAATACCTCTCTGGCATCACTTACAATAACAAATGCGCTGCTGTCAAACTCCGCCACAATCTCCTTTAACCGCACAATTTCCTTTTTTGAAACCACACAGAACAGCATTTTCTTCTCCTGGTCCGAGTACATCCCCCTGGCCTCCAGGCTGGTCACTCCCCTTCCCATCTGTTCCATGATGGCCTCTGCAATCTCCCGGTAATGCTGGGAGATAATATAAGCCTGTTTGGAAAACTTAAGTCCCTCAATCAGGCCGTCCGTAACCTTAGCCACACAGAAAATGGCGATAAGGGCGTAAAGAGCGCTCCTGATGCCGAACACGGAGGCGCCGGCCACCACAATCAGCCCGTCCAGAACCTGCATGATTTGGGCCAGGGTATAGTGCTTAAGGCGTTTCTGGATCAGGGCCGCCAGCAAATCCGTGCCTCCGGTGGTGCAGCTGGTCAGAAACACCAGGCCGGTTCCCACACCGCTTATGATTCCCCCGAATAGGGCCGACAGAAACAGGTCGCTTCCCAGATAGGACGCCTCCGGCAGAACATACAGGGAAACAGAGAGCATAACCGTGGCGAACAGGGTGCGCTTGATAAACCGCCAGCCGCAGAAAAAGAATCCGGCTGCAAATAACGGGATGTTTAACACTGTATTGGTCAGCCACAGAGGAACAGACCACAGTTCCTTGGCAATAATGGCCACGCCCGACACACCGCCCGTAACCATGCTCACAGGGTCGTAAATATTCTTGATGGCAAAGCCAATCAGGAATGTACCTGCCACAATCATGGTATAATCCGCCGCCGGATTCCTCTTTTTCATGTCTCCCCGTCCTTTCCCCAACCCATGCCTCCATGTACCGGAGCCGGCCTGCGCCGGCTTCAGGCACAGACAATCCGTTCCTCCTGCACATTTTATGCTGTACTAAAAAGTATGTGCCTTCCTTCCCCATTCCATACGCTTATACACGCTCAATCGTCTTGTCCGTAATACGAATCCTGCCTTCCTTTAAAAGCCTGCCCACGGCCCGCTTAAAGGCATTTTTGCTCATGCTGAACTCACGCATGATTACCTCCGGCTTTGCCTTGTCATTAAAGGGAAGCACACCGTCGAATTCGTCCATGACCTTTAATACCTTCTCTGCGTCAGTCCCCATCTGCACATAGGACTTTTCCCTGACGCACAAATCCAGCTTTCCGTCCTCGCGCACCCTGGTAACCCTGGCCTGGACCGTATCCCCCTCCCTGAACCTGCCGTAAAGCTCCTTTTTGGGAATGAGTCCGTAATATTTGTGGTCCACCGCCACAAAGGCGCCTATGGTTTCATTAATTTCATAGATGGTACCCGTAACCCAGTCCTCTGCCTTATAAGGCGACTGGTTGCTCATATGGGAATAGACGCGCATGGTAGCTGCCAGACGTCTGCTCTTATCCACATACAGGGTGACAAGGCACTGCTCCCCTTTTCTCACCGGGTGGGTCTGCTCTTTAAACGGAAGAAGAAGGTCCTTCTCCAGTCCCATATCCAGAAAAGCCCCTATTTTAGCCACATCCTTGACCTCCAGCTTCGCTGTCTCGCCCACCTGAAGTTTTGGCTTTCCCGTGGTGGCAATCAGGCGGTCCGATGAATCTTTGTAGATGAACACCTCTACCTTGTCCCCGATCCCGGCTCCCTCCGGCACCTGCTTCTTTGGGAGAAGAACAGCTGCCTCATCCCCCTCCTTCTCAGCCAGATATACTCCGAATTCTTTTGTTCTTATTATTACAAGCTCCTGCACTTTACCTAATTCAATCATCTCAATCTTCCTCCTGTCCTTTTGTTCTCAACCATACCACAGCGCAGATTTCTCCTGTACTGCCCTCAAGGACCACTGTCCACTCCCTATCCCGGGCCACACTTACCCGCGGAGTCAGGACATCTCCCAATACAGCCGCCTTTTTGTAATCAGCCCGTATCTCTTTTATCACAAGCCCTTCCGGTATGGCCTCCCTGGCCATCTCCACATACTGGGCGTTATTCACATGGTGGTTTGTGTCAATGTGGTGTCTGGCAACCACAATAGGCTCACCCGCCCTGCAGTCTTCAGGCACCGGTATCTTTCTGGGGCAGGGGCTTAATACCAGCCTTGGCTCCGGCTCGCCGTAAGGAGCCGTATCTCCGGGCTGCACCCGGATCGGAATGTTCTTATCCGTATCGTAGAGGAACCACATGGATTCAGCCCTGACCACATCCGTCCCCTCCCCGTCCCGCAGAACGAAGTTACGGTAGCCGTATATCCCCTTTGACGCACAATGCCAAGTTCCAACCACCAGCTTCTCCCCCAGTCCGGGATACCGGTCTATCATAATCTGCCAGGATGACAAAAGCCATGCTTTATGGCTGGCTTCCAGATACCCCACTCCCACACCGCAGTCCTCTGACTGAAATGTGCTGCAATCCTGCATATAATTGATGATACCTGAAACCGACAGGCACCCTCCTTCGTCCGTTTCGCTGTAACGGACCCTGCTGTTAAATGTATACATATCTACCTCATTCTCCCGTGACCAGGACGCAGCTTTTACTGCCGGCGCTTCCATGTCCCGCCCCGGTATTACGCCCTTCATTGTATCATAAATTCCCTTGGGTATACAAGCAAAATCCCACAGACTTTCATCTGTGGGATTAGTAGCTGGGCTACAAGGATTCGAACCTTGAAATGACGGAGTCAGAGTCCGTTGCCTTACCATTTGGCGATAGCCCATTATTCAGTTCAATATTCTAACACAACTTTTGCTATATTACAATATCTATTCTATCATTTCCATAAATTTAATTTTTACATAGTAGAAATATGCACATCCGTGAGAGCAGATTCCGAAGAACCTGCCCTGCCATAATCCTTCATTCCGCGGGAAAATCAACTGTATGGGGAACGAATTCCCCATACATTGTTCCCGGCCTTCCTAATAATGTCCGCCGTCTTTTCTGTTCTCATCCAGATCGAAGCGCACCTCATCAAAGTATATCTTTGTCTGGCCCCAGTGTTCCTTCTCCGGCCAGGCAAAGGGGTGCAGATGTTTTGCCCGATTTGCTGTTTCCAGAGCTTCCTCTTCTGCCTTCAGAAGGATCTCCCTCTCATTGATTCCCACGGCCTTGCCGTCCCTCAGCCTGATCTCACCATCCACCACCACAAGGTCCACATCGGAGGGGTGTCCGTTTCCAATCAATGTTTCTATCAGGTTAATTCTCGGCATAAGGCGGGGATTCATCAGATCGATTGCTATAATATCCGCTCTTTTCCCTGTTTCAAGGGAACCAATCTCCTCATCCAGTCCCACACACCTTGCAGCGTCAATGGTAGTCATCTCCAGCACCTTCTCCGCCGGCAGATAGTAATCATCATTCATGGCGCGGCGGAAGATCATCTGCGCCCGTTTCATGGCGTCGAACATGTCAAAACCGGATGTGAGCATGGAACCGTCCGTTGTCAGGGCCACTGTCACTCCTAATTCCAGCAGCTCAATCACCGGTGTCCTGTTTACCAACTGGCGCATTCCCGGCGCCACGCTGATATGGGTATCTGTCTTCTGTATGATGAGCGCTTCATCAAACGAGAGGCCCGTACAGTGCTGCAGATGGACATCCGGGCCCAGGAGGGCATTTTCTTTATCCTGGTAAGCCAGATGGACCATACCCCCAAAGGCATCTGTATGAATACGGGTATTGTATTTTTCCGCAATTCTCCTCATATCCCTGGCCTGTTTCAGGTCATGCTCTGTAAGCTTCACGCAGCGGTCCGCAGAAGTGGGGGCAGAGGGATCCACGGAGGTGACTGCCCCAAAGGGTGCAACGTAAGCCCTGGTCCGGTCGTTGTTGGCATGATTCAGCTCCGACACAACTGTCTCCAGGCTCTCTAACACAGTCTCATAGCTAACCTGGGACATATGCCTCTCTCCGTCCTCCGTATAGCGGCTGAACCGGTGAGGCCACGGCACATGGCAGGGTCCTGTGCAGACAATATCCTTAACCCCCACCTCTGCGTATGCCCTGGCATTGTTAAAGGCGGGAACAGGGGAGTCACAGCGCGGCTGGGAGCCCAGCACGCATACGCCGGTGGTGACTCCGGCATGGAGGCGTTCCAGGGCTGAAAGCCGGCCTTCATTGTACCAGAAGCCGTCAGTAATATAGTTTTTATATGTGTGAGTCATCACAGGCATCCAGTAGCTTGTAAGATCCACAATGGACTTAAAGGCGCTGTGTCCCCCATGGCCATGGGCATCCACAAACCCCGGCATGACCACATGGTCTTTACAGTCCAGCACCTCCTTTGCCTCAAATTGCTCCGCTTCTATGCTATCCCCCACAAAAGCTATCCTGCCATCTTTTACTCCTACAGCCCCATTCTCAATCACACGCCGTTTCTCGTCCATTGTAATGACTACAGCATTGGTGAGCAGCAAATCGTACATATGTATCCTCCTTAATCCTGACCTTTCTTACAGAACAGTCCTTCTTATTTATGAATGGGAAATGACGGTCTAAACAGCTCATCCTCAGACAGATGGCAGTAGTCCCTCTCCATATATCCCATCCTCATCTTGTCATAATACTTCTGCCCCTTTGCCTTTATCTCCTCCAGGTCCACACCTTCAATGGTCCTGTCCTTCATGACAGTCTTTCCGTTAATAACGGACATCTTCACGTCACGGCCGCAGCCGCACATACAAATCGTGCGGATGGGATCATCCACTGCTCCCATATGGAAATCCTCCAAATCCACAGCTATCATGTCAGCCTTTGCACCGGGAGCCAGACGGCCCAGGTCCTCTCTCCCCAGAAGAGCGGAGCCTCCAAGGGTTACTGCCCTGTACACGTCAGCCATGGCAGAGCCTTCCACCTTGTTCTCCGCCATCTGTGAGAACCAGGAAGCAATGCGGATATTCTGGAAAAAATCAGGTGGAAATGTATCTGTTCCCACTGCCACATTGATATTCCTGGCGCGGTATTTTGCAAAGGAATCCTGGTAATGCCCGCTTCTCCCTATTATAACCGGGCAGAATATGGCAGTGGTACCTGTATTGGAAAGAATAGACAGATCGTCCCCTTCATCCTCCACCCACCTGGTACCTTTTACGATATAGCAGTGGGGAATTCCCACGTTCTTTCCGAGAAATCCAATGCTCTCCAGATATTCCACCGGGCTTTTGCCTGTCCGCTCCTTTATGAAGCGGTATTCAAACAGTCCCTGTGCCGCGTGGAGCTTGATGGGACACTTTAGTTCCTCTGCATACTGTTTTGTGCGGATCAGGTTCTCCTCTGTCTGTGTCTCAATCCTCTCAGGCAGCAGGGCCCCACGGATCAGGCCATCATAGGCCCCGTCATATTTGCGGATAAATCGGACCGCTCTCTCTAACCCTTCCTCTCCCTGCCCCTCCAGGTAACGGACTGTCATGGTACCGTCAGGACGGACTACGTTCAGACCGCACTGGTAGCTGGGAGAAGTGTACAGCCTCAGACCCAGTCTGCCTGCGTGATGGACACCTGCCTCTTCCTCTTCATAAGTATCCGCCCATTTTTTATAGTATGTGGATGTGATGGGCATGGCTGTGGTAATGCCGTGCATAATCAGCTGTGTGTACGCGTAGAGGGACTTGAAGGCCTCCTCCTCTGCTGTCATTACCTCATGAGTGCCCTTCTCAAAATACTCCTCTGAAGGATTGAGGCTGCTCCTGATATTGCTGAAAGCCTCCGTGTGGAGAATATCATGGTCAATATCCCCAAGGGCATTTAAGTCAATAAATCCAGGCATGATGACGGCATTACCTGCATCCTCTGTCTTGCTGACTTCCCCCTCATAATGCTTTCCCACATAAATGATGGTATCATTCTCGTAAACCACCTCACCGTCCCGGATAATCTCATGATCCACTCCGTTATAGCCGATCACATAGGACCCTTTGACTCTCGTAATCATATTATTCCTCCTCGCTATGAGCGCTTACACGCCGTAACCCACTAAGACACAAGGCGCTGCAGGGTGAACCACCCTGTATAATCCATACAGAAAGCCAACCTTTGCAGCGCCCTTTTTCTTATGCCTGAATCCCGGACTTATGGTTCAGTGCAGATTTATTGTTCAGCATTTTCAAAATGTACGTTCTGGAAGAAATGGCTTCCTGCCGGTGTGGGCACAAATCCCTTTACATTGCTTCTGATACCAAGAACCTGCTCTGTATTGGCAACCGGAATAACAGGAAGGTTGACACGCAGGTATTTCTGGATATCCTTGATGATCTGCTCCCTCTCCGGTCCGTCACTGGTATTTCTCTGCGCCTCAAGCATTTTGTCCATCTCCGGGTCAGAGTAAAAGCCCATGTTGTTTGTAGGAATCTGCTTGCTGTTAAACGGTCCGTAAATGTTATTGTCCGGCTCAGGGAATCCTACGGCTCCAAAACCGATCAGGAATATCTCTGTCTCACCGGCATCCACCATGTCATAGAAGGTACCCGCCTCATAACTCTGGATCTCCACGGTTATTCCAACCTGAGCCAGCATATCCTGGATGATGGTAGCCTCGTTCAGTCTGTTGGTGTTCTCCGCACAGGTCAGTTTTAAGTGAAGATCAGATACCCCGGCCTCTGCCAGAAGCGCCTTTGCCTTCTCAACATCATACCTGCAGTCCGTATCAGAATCATCGAAATACTTCATGCTTGGCGCCACCGTGGTGGGAGAATACTGGGCGTTTCCTCTCCAGACAGCTGTAAGGATGGCATTTTCATCCAGGGCCCAGTCAATGGCCTGCCTTACTCTTACATCATCAAGAGGTTTCTTGGTCACATTCATAACCATGTATTCCACAATTGTGCTGGCACGTTTAACAATCGCAGTATCCTTGTTGTTCTCCAGCCTCTCAACATCATTTGCAGGAATGTCAAATGCAATATCAATATTTCCGGATTCCAGCTCAATTACGCGGCTGTTGGCCTCAACAATTGTGCGGATTACCAGGTTCTTATAAGCCGGCTTATCTCCCCAGTACTCGTCATTTCTTTCATATACACAACGGTCATTTTTTGCCCATGACACAAATTTAAAGGGTCCTGTTCCAACCGGGTTCTGTGCTGCCTTCTCCGGATCCTCCGTGAATTCCTTCTCGCTGACAACCACTGCTCCGATATACGGAAGATAGCCAACTAAAGGAGAAAATGGCTCATGGGTGGCAATAATGATGGTATTGTCATCCACCACCTTGCAGTTATCCGCATCAATGGCAGACATGATGTAGGAAACCTTTGCGCCGTCCGGTCCCGTGGCTCTCTTAAAGCTGTAAAGCACATCGTTTGCCGTCATCTTCTCCCCGTTGTGGAAATACACGTCGTCTCTCAGCTTAAACTCCCAGTTTAAATCATCCAATCTTTTCCACTCTGTGGCAAGAAGAGGCTTTATTTCCCCGTCATCATCATATCTCACCAGGGTCTCGTAAACAGGATTTAAGTTGTTTACACTGCTTGAGGTGGATGACGCATGCGGGTCCAATGTTGGCGGATCTCCCGTAATAGCCACTGTCAGGGTATCCTTTTCCTCCTGAGCCTTGGAAGAACTGCCGCCGCAGCCTGTCACTAAGGATGCAGCCAGTGTGAGTGCCAGCAGGATGCCGGCCGCCTTTTTCACTTTTCTCATAATCTTTTTCTCCTTTTCTTTCATACATGCAGATAGTTCTGCTATTGCCATTACATTTCCCCCGCCAGATGACAGGCCACAAAGTGGTTGTCTCCTGCGTTTTTGAGCTCCGGATCCTCCTGTCTGCACCGCTCTGTCACATACGGACAGCGGCCCGCAAAACGGCAGCCCCCCGGAAGATTGACAGGGCTGGGAACATCCCCCTTCAGTATGATCTGTTCCCTCTCAACCCCTACCTTTGGAATGGGGATAGCAGATAAGAGCGCTTTTGTATATGGATGGAGGGGGCCGCTGAAGATGGACCTGTAATCACTGAGCTCCACTATCTTTCCCAGATACATAACGCCGATCCGGTTGCTTATATGCTTTACAACGCTTAAGTCGTGGGAAATAAACAGGTATGTCAGCCCCAGGTCCATCTGAAGCCGTTTCATCAGGTTGATGATCTGTGCCTGGATGCATACGTCAAGGGCTGATACGGGCTCGTCCAGCACAATGAATTCCGGTTTTACGGATAAGGCACGGGCAATTCCCACTCTCTGCCTTCTTCCCCCATCCAGCTCATGGGGATAGGCATTGATCAGCCTTCTGGAAAGCCCTACCACATCCATCAGCTCACGGACCCTGGCATCCAGCTTTTTTTTGTCTCTGCGGTACTCTTCCATATTTGTAAGCGGTTCCGCAATCAGCTCAAACACGGAAAGCCTGGGATTCAGACAGGAATACGGGTCCTGGAATACCATCTGTACATGTTCCCTGAATGTTTTCATCTGGCTTTTGTTAAATCCCAGTACATTTTCCCCGTGGAAATTCACCTCTCCGCTGTCTGCTTCCAGAAGACGGATGATGGTTCGCCCTGTGGTAGACTTTCCGCAGCCGGATTCTCCAACAAGCCCCAGTGTCTCGCCCTTGTTAATATAAAAGCTCACATCATCCACTGCATGGAGCAGTCCCTTATTTACATGGAAATATTTTTTCAGATGATTGATTTCAACTAATCTCTCTTCCGGATTACTCATCTTTATTTACCTCCTCCTGCTTCTCGTATAAAAAGCACCTGGTATAATGCTCACCGTTCACAACTGTAATTTCCGGCTTTTTATGCTTGCAGATTTCCATGCAGTTGGGACATCTGGGATTGAAGGAACAGCCGTCAATCCTCTCTGTAGGTTCCGGAGGCAGTCCGTGGATCTCCTCCAGCCAGTCCTCCTCCGTATCCAGTTTCGGAATGGAATTAAACAGGCCCTTTGTATATGGATGACAGGGATTATGGTAAATCTTGCTTACCTCCGCATACTCCACCACCTGGCCCGCATACATGATGGCCACCTTATCGCAGATCTCCGCAACAATACCCAGATCATGGGTGATCAGGATCATGGAGGTTCCCAGCTTTTCTTTCAGTCCCTTGATCAGATTCATGACCTGGGCCTGGATTGTCACATCCAGGGCCGTGGTAGGTTCATCTGCAATGATCATCTTAGGACGGCAGGCCAATGCAATGGCGATCACCACCCTCTGTTTCATGCCGCCGGAAAACTGATGGGGATAATCATTGGCCCTCTCTCTTCTGATTCCTACCATCTCCAGCAGTCCGCAGGCCTCCTCAAACGCTTCCTTTTTGCCGATTACCTTGTGAAGGCGGATCATCTCCACGATCTGATCCCCCACCTTCATGGAAGGATTTAAGGAGGTCATGGGGTCCTGGAAAATCATGGAGATTTTTTCTCCCAGAATCCCTCTTCTCTCCTTGTCCCCGATTTTTAACATGTCTTTTCCGTCAAACATGATTTCTCCGGAAGTCACCTTTCCCGGCGGTGTGGGGAGAAGTCCCATGATGGTCATGGCCGTGGTTGTCTTACCCGCTCCTGTCTCCCCCACAAATCCCAGCGTTTCTTTGGGTTCCAGGGTTAAGTTCAGGTTATTTACAGCATATACAATTCCGTCTTCTGTTTTATATGTAACACTTAAATCCTTGATATCAAGCAATTTTTCCTTTTCCACGATCTGCTCCGCCTTTCATTAGTTTCTCAGTTTCGGATCAAGCGCATCTCTTAAGCCGTCTCCCAGAAGGTTCAGGGAGAGAACAGTGATAACGATGGCAAGACCTGGGAACATGGTCATGTACGCATATCCTCTGATATAATCACGGCCGGAGGAAAGCATGTTGCCCCACTCAGGATTGGGCGGCTGTATGCCCAGTCCGATAAAGCTCATTCCGGCAGCTGTCAGAATCGCTCCTGCGATACCCAGCGTTACCTGGACAATAACGGGCGCCACACAGTTGGGAAGAATATGCTTTATAATGATTTTTGTATTGGATGTGCCGGACGCCCTGGCGGCTTCAATATACTCTTCCTCACGGATTGTCAGCACGGAAGCCCTTACAATACGTGCATATGTGGGAACCGAGGATATACCAACCGCTATCATCAGGTTCATGAGTCCTGTTCCCAGGGCAGCTACAATGGCAATTGCCAGCAGTGTCTGGGGCACAGCCAGAAGCACATCCATAAAACGCATGATCAGATTATCCACCCTTCTGCCGTAGTAACCTGCGATTGCCCCCAAAATTCCGCCTATGATTACAGCAATGCCAACAGAGACAAAGCCAACCAGAAGGGACATTCTGGCCCCGTACACAACACGGCTGAAGATGTCGCGGCCGAACTCATCTGTTCCGAAAATGTGGCTGGGACTGGGGTGCTGAAAGGCATCAGCCAGATTCTGCTTGGCAAAATCATAGGGCGCGATAACATGTGCGAATATACCTGTAAATAAAAGAATGATCAGGATGACCAGTCCCAAAACCGCCATACGGTTTCTGCTGAGCGCTTTCAGGATGGTCACAACCTGACTTCTGGATTTCTTCTCTTCCATCTCAATCAATACCTCCCGTTCTTTTATTCTTTTGAGACCTTCGGATCGACCACTGCGTACAACAGGTCCACCGCGAGATTAACCAACGAGAAACATGCCGCAACGAACAGAACGCTGCCCTGGACAATAGGGAAATCCCTCTGCTTGATGGCCTCAATCATCAGACGCCCTACCCCCGGAATGGAAAATACAACTTCCGTCAGCATAGCGCCACCTAAAAGCGTTCCGAACTGAAGTCCCACCACGGTGATAACAGGAATCAAAGCATTTCTGAACACATGCTTCATGATGACCACGCTTTCCTTCTGTCCTTTTGCCCTGGCTGTCTTGACGAAATCCTGGCGTATCACCTCCAGCATGCTGGAACGTGTCATCCTGGCCACTACCGCCGTACTCTGCATTCCCAGCGCAAGGGCGGGCATAATCAACTGCTTAAAACTTCCGAAACCCGAAGGTGGCAGCCATCCCAGATTGACCGAGAACAGGATAATCATAAGGATACCGATCCAGAAGATGGGGGCCGATGTTCCAATGAGCGCCAGCACCATAACGGCATTGTCCAGAAGGGAGTTCTGCCTGACCGCAGAGACAATGCCCAGGAAGGTTCCCAGGATGACGGCGATAATGATTGCCGCGGTGGCGAGCTTGACTGTGTTGGGAAACACTGTCATAATCTCATCCAGGACAGGTCTTCTGGTAGAGTAGGACGTTCCCAGATCCTGATGTACCACGATATTTTTGATATAGCGCCCATACTGTACCAGAAAGGGATCGTCAAGTCCCAGCTCCAGCCGCAGTTCCGCCTGGGCTTCAGGGGTAGCTGATTCACCCAGCATCATCCGGACCGGGTCCCCTGGCGTCATGTAGAGCAGCAGGAATACCAGAAATGATACACCCACAAGCACCAGAACCAGATATACCAGCCTTTTCATTGTGAACTTCAGCATAGTTCATTCCTCCATTATACATTTTCATGTAGTATTTATGCATTTTATTATACTACGCTGTATTTTGGAAATATATTGGCACAATAGGATAATCCCGCCCCCCTATTTTCATCCTTCCAGTGCACCCCTCCTTTATTCATTTCCACCAAATTTATGATATACTTATAACAATGATTTTATTGTTATTGTTTATCAATATAAGATTTAGTTATCTGTATTATACATAAATGCGGCGGGGAGCATCCAAATGAAAAAACTGACAGTGGCTGACATCTTACAACTGGATATTCTGAAAAATGTAACAATATGTGCGGGAGCCGCAGGCCTGTCTCATTTTGTCACAGGCATCACCACAGCCGAAGACCCGGATCTGATCCGGTGGCTTACCGGCGGCGAAATTCTTCTTACCTCTCTGTACGGAGCCGTGACCGGCCCCCTTTCCTTCAAAGAATATATTGATACCCTGGCCTCAAAACATATCAGCGCTTTGTTCATAAAGACTGGGGAGCGCATGCCGCAAATCCCGGCGGAAATCACTCAGTCCGGCAGCCATTACGGAATTCCCATTGTGCAGCTTCCCCCTGATGTGAGCTTTTTTGACGTGGTGTCTTCTGTCATGAAGCAGATCCTGAATAATAAAGCACAGTACTTTATAGAGCTTCAGAACAATATGTCACAGCTTCTGGCCTCCGGGGCCGGAGAACAGGATATCCTGGATTACCTGGCTGAATATGTGCCTGCTTCCATTCATCTGTGCGATTCTGATAAAAATATTATTTTTACTTCCCAATCAGAAGAATTCCACTCTGAAATGGCCATAGCAGACAGGATCTCGCTTCCCATTATGTGCATGGGAGAGGTGTGCGGCTATCTGGAAGCTGCAACCAACCGTTATCTCGATGAAAATCTGGAAGGGCTTCTGAAAAATGCGGCAAATCTGTCTGCCGTTCTCTATCTCAAAAAGTATTACACTGTTGAAATAGAGCAGAGATACATATCCGGGTTTTTAAAAGAATTGTTTCGACAAAATATGGGAGTAAACCAGATTGTAGAGAAGGCTGAAGGGTACGGCTGGCACAAGAATGATTCCTATCTGGCAGTCTCCATTCAACTGGAGGCTTCCAGAAACATAACCAAGGTTCCTGAGGCGCTGGCAGAGATGACGCGCCTGATTCCCAAAAGCAACTATTACTTCTGCATCCAGGATGATCTGCTGAATATAATATACAGGACAGAAAAAAAGCTCTCTCCCCAAGAATTGTACGGTCCGGTCACCGAAGTTATTACAAATTTAAACCAATACATTTCAAAAACATATGGCTCTTTTACCTTCTACGCAGGTATCAGCAGCATCGCATATGAATTGTTCCAGCTTTCCCAGAAGATTCAGGAAGCAGCAGATTCCCTGCAGTTCTGCCGCGTGTTTAACAACAGGCTGGTAAAGTATGAAGACATGGGAGCACTGCGCATGCTGGCCACCTATTCCCACCGCAGCAACCTGGAACAGGTGATTCCCCCTGCTGTGACCAGATTGGCGGAATACGACAAGCTCAATAATACCCAATATTTAGAAACCCTTGATTCCCTTCTTGGAAATAACCTGAACCTGAGCAAAACCGCCAAACAGCTGTTTATCCACTACAAGACAATGCTTCACCGCATGGACCGGATCTGCGAGATTGCAGAGATATCCCTGGATGACAGACAGACCCGGCTGGATGTAGAGCTGGGAGTAAAACTTTATATGATGCTGCCCAAATAAAAAAACGCAGTACACAAAAAAGCTAGTAATCCGAGATTCATTCTCGAAATTACCAGCTATTTTTTAGCTGGGCTACAAGGATTCGAACCTTGAAATGACGGAGTCAGAGTCCGTTGCCTTACCATTTGGCGATAGCCCATTATTCAGTTTTTCCGCAGCGCCCTGCCCTGACTGTTTGTCCTGATTGGCGGCTGCGGAGTTTATTATACCCATATTGTGGCAAATAGTCAAGAACTTTTTTAAATTTTTTAAATTTAATATGAAACAGACTCAAAAAGCCGGATTGAGCCGATGCATTACGGGCAGGCGTCTCCTGCATCGGAGTAGTCGGGTATCCACCCTTCCAGCACATTGGATACCTTCTCGATAAAGAAATGGGAAATACTTCCTACGATGAGGGCGGCCAGCACGGTTCCTTCCCTGATTCCCAGCACATGGCCCGTAAAGAACAGGGATACCCCCACCGCACTTGCCACAATGCTCATATCAAAACCGGTTTTTACCAATCCAAACCTCCAGCCGGTAAGCCCTGCAATTACACGCACCAGCCCCTCTCCGGGAAGAATAAGTACATTGGGAATCACCTCAAAGGCAATACCCAGCCCCAGGAACACGCAGCCCAGCAGCAGCATGAGCACCTGCCCCACATAGCTTCCTGTCTTCCAGAACCCCAGAATATACATCCATCCGTCTATGCAGGCGGAAAACAGCAGGGCGGCCGGAAGCTGAAGCAGCTGTACCTTTCCAAATGCCTTCCCCAGAAGGGCGGCCTGTATCAGGAACATGACCGTGTTCACCAGCATGGTAAACTCTCCCAGGCTGTGAGGGAATATAAACGTCAGGACAAAGGCAAGGCTGGTAATGGGTGACGTGCCCAGTCCGGCTTTTGTAATCAGGCTGATACCCAAGGCGCTGAATATGACGCCTGCAATAAACATGCTGTAACGCTTCAACTTATCTGAATTTTTCACGTGCTTACACCTCTAAAAATTTTTGTATAACCTAATTTTTTTTATATATCTTATGATATCACGTAAACCCACGGCTCACAATGGGCATTCTAACTTAAGTTGACTCCATATTTTCGTCACAATGCATAATGATTTTTAGATAACCTAAAATTTTTTTAGATTTTTCTATGCTTTCTCACCAATGTAATATGGGCGTACATGGTCACCGCTGCGCTGAATCCCAGCTGTACATAATACGCAATACCTCTGGACAATACCATGGCGGGCAAAAGCAGATCCCCGTAAAAAATAGGATCGAATATGGTCAGGAACAGATGCTCGCTGATTCCCATGCCCCCCGGAAGAGGCAGCATATCGGCTGACACAGAAATCGTTGACTGGAGAAGCACCAGGGTAATCATGGCCGTCCCCTTAAGCCCAAAGGCCCTGTACACAAAATATGTCACTGAAAACAATGCCAGCCGCTGGCAGAAGGTGAGAAACAGCACTCTGAGCAGCACATGCTTGTGCTGGCGCAGGAAGGCAGCCGTATCATTATAATGCTCCATGGTAAGGAGCAGGCGCTCTGTCCTGGAGGTTTTTTTCTTGAGGAAACGAAAATGCTCCAGAAGTCCCAGAACCCGCATTGCCATGTCCCTGGCAAGAGATGTGTGGAAAGCCAGAACCAGCATGGCGGCGCAGAATACCACATTAAGCCCCAGCCCCAGATAGTAGACAGGCAAAACCTCGTACAGGTAACGGTTTAAAAAGCCCTGGCCGAATACAGCCAGAAGACAGCCAATCACCACCAGCACGGATTTGTATGTAATGGTTACCACCATGAGCACCACCGTGGCCACAGGCACGGGTATCATGTTCTTCCTCATATAGTAAACCTGGGCCGGCTGTCCTCCCCCTGCCGAAGGCGTGATGCAGCTGAAGAAAAAACCCACAGAGGAATACAGAAAACAGGTCCTTCTCTTTGTCTTTATGCCCAGGGTGCCCAGCAGATAATGCAGGATAGCAGACTCCGCCCATATGAAAAAAATAACACAGCCAACCCCCATAAGCAGGTATACAGGAGATGCCTCTGATATGGTGTCCCATATATCGCTTAAGTCCTCACCCGAAAATACACTGTAAATGGTCAGAGCAAATACAGTCAGAAGGAATATTCCGTTGAGCAGATTCTTCTTTTTATCAGACATGTTTTCCCCCTCTCCCCGTCACGTCCTCCGGTATCCATTTTACGCAGCCTCATGTCCCCGGAGGATTCTGCCGTCATGGATTACCGGACTTGCAGGTTCCCTCCCCGCAGGGTTCCCGGTCCGAAAACAGAAATATAACAAAAAATCCCGTCAGGCAAAACGCCTACGGGACCAAGATTTAACAAACTGGGCTACAAGGATTCGAACCTTGAAATGACGGAGTCAGAGTCCGTTGCCTTACCATTTGGCGATAGCCCATCACTGCAACGAAAGTCATTATACATGAAATATCCGCTGCGGTCAAGTGTTTTTTTTATTTTTTATATTTTCGCAAAATTCAAAGATAAATCCCTTAATTTTCCAATTTTTCCATCTCCTCTGAAGAGCCCTCCGGTTCCCCGGAAGTCTCGCTCTCTCCAGAGGAGATTTCGCCATCAGAGGATTCCCCGCTTTCTTCAGAAGATGCCTCCGTATCCTCCGGAAGCGTTTCCTCTTCTTTAAAGGCTTCTTCTGTCTCCTCTGATGACGTTTCCTCTTCCTCTGATTCTTCTTCCAGCCGGTCAGAAATCTCCGGCACCTTAAAATATCCGGTCACAGAGGAAGCGCGGCTTTCTCCGCGAGGCCTCAGACCGCCCAGCACAAAGGTATAATTCCTTCCGCCCTCCAGTCCGTCTGCAAAAATCACGCACTCATCCTTCTCCGTTTCCTCTACCAGCGCCGCATACCGGCTTCCATCCTCATCCTTTACCAGAACTGTGGGATTCTTCCAGTCTACATAGGTTACAAAATATACGAAAATCCGTCCGTCTTCATAATCCACATAATCGATTTCCACCAGTTCCTCTTCTTCTCTCTCTTCTGAAGGAGAGGGAGCCGTAATCACATTCTGTCCTTCTGCCGAAGACTCCTTCTGTTCTTCCTCCGGCGCCCGGGTCTGTTCCTGAGACTCTGCCTGAGATGTTTCCGGTGCTGATGTCTCTGTTTCCATCTCCGGACTTTCAGCCGTCCCCGGTTCTGTTTCCCGGCTCACCTCTGTCTCTGATGCGGATGGAGGAAAGTCCTTCCCAATCCATCCTGCCAGCTCCTCCATGGTTATGGCAGACAGCCATTCCATATCCTCCATGGATAAATCCTGATTTTCCTCAATCAGCTCCTTGAGAAAATATGCTTTGCCATAAGAAATCCCGTACTGCTCTGCCAGCTTTTCAATCTCATCATCCTCTACAGCCTGCTGATCATAGACAACAGCCTGAACCTGATTTTCCTCCAGCGTTTTTTCGATATTTCCGACCACGCTGCTGCGCAGAGCGGAGGCTCTTGTCATGCTGTCATTGCTCACCGTCACCAGAATCGCGTTGTCCAGATCATCCAGATAGCCGTGAGTCACCATGGAGCCTACCACTGCATTCACAGCCACATTCAGATCCACCCCCTTCAGATCCATGTCAGACAGAATCTGATTTCCGTCCTGATTCAGGGCCTCTGCCTTCAATACCCGCTCTCTCCTGTTAATCGAAAGCTCCACACTGGGATTGACATCAATTCCAATCACAGAGTCTATCTGACGGTTTTCGTACTGGTAATACCAGACTCCGCCTCCTGTAATCAAAAGGCAAAGGCTTGCCGCAGCGCCGAGAGCCGCCCCTCTCATCTGGTGCAGAAACAGAAAGGTTTCTCTCTTCTCCGGCTCCTTTTTTTCCGCTTCCGGCTTCCCGTTTTCCTGCGGTACTGACAAATCCAGTCTATCAAAAATATCCGGAGTAAGTGCATCCACAGCTGATTTCAGATGAACTTCTATCTGCTCTTTATTCCATTGATCCTGATCTGATCTCTGCTTCATCTGCAGTCACTCCTCCCTTAAATTCTGTTTCAGTTTTTTGATTGCCCGGTTGTATTTGGAAAGCACAGTGGCCAGAGGCATACCGAGAGATGACGCAATCTCCCTGTGCTTCAGGCCTGCAGAGGCATGAAGAAGCACAATCTGCCTCTCATCCTCCTTCAAAAGCTCCAAAGCTGCCCGCAGGGCCATGGCGTCTGCCAGATTTTCCAGAGGAAGGCAGAGTTCGCCGGTTTCTTCCCCTGTCAGCTCCTCCAGACCTATATCTGCCCGATGCTTCTGGTCACGGAATTTCATATAGCAGAGATTTCTCGCTATGGTAAATATCCAGGCCAGCGGCTTGCCCCGGGACTGATAAGAAGATGCAGAAGTCCATATTTTCATATAGGTCTCCTGCATCACTTCTTCCGCATCCTGGGGATTCTTCATTATTGACAATATAAAACTGTATACGGTTCTGTCCGTGTTCTGGTAGAGAAGCAGAAAAGCATCCCTGTCCCCCAGACTGACACGTCTTAAAAGCTCTTCGTTGCTCAATCGAATTCCCTTTCTGATAGTTTAATGCAAAAACGCTCGTTCTTATTGCATGAAACTGGTACATTTATTTCCCCGGTTTTTCCTGCTGGAAGGAACACTCTGTGGTAATCACACAGAAATACCGGCTGTCCTGTTCCCTTATTTTCTGATAGATTTTCTGTTTTAATTCATCCTGCTTTGACTTTGTATATTCCCGGGGAACTACCAGGTCAAAAATAATATTGATCTGACTTTCTGCGTCCACAATCCGGAAATCATGGAGACTCAGCCGCTCATCCAGTCCGGAAATAATTCCCTCTGCCATCTTTTTCAGCCTTGCCGTCATGGGATTATCTGCATCTACCGGATCCATATGAATCACCAGAAACAGTCCCAGTTTTTTCTGGGCATCCCGCTCAATCTGATCTACAACAGCATGAGATTTTCCGATTTCCACATTGCTGGGAACCTCCGCATGGATCGAGGCCATGCTTCGTCCCGGGCCGTAATTATGCACAATCAGATCATGGCTGCCGATAATGCCGTCATACTGCTCCACAAATTCCGTAATTTTCCGATAGATTTCCGGATCAATGGCTTCTCCAATCAACGGCGCAAGCGTATCCTTTGCAATGTTGATTCCGGCAATCATAACAAGAATGGAAACGGCAATTCCCACAAGTCCATCAATATTTACATGCCAGATCCCGTACACCACAATAGAAAAAATCGTTGCTGCCGTTGCCCCCGTATCTCCCAGAGAATCTGCTGCCGTTGCCAGCATAACAGAGGACTGGATCCGTTTTCCCAGCTTTCTGTTAAACAGACACATCCACAGCTTTACCGCTACGGTCAGCCCGAGAATTCCTATGGACAACAGGCTGAAGCTCAGCTCCTCCGGGTGAAACAGCTTTCCCAGAGAAGATTTAAACAAAGAAAATCCCACCTGGATAACCAGGAAGGCCACAATAAAGGCGGATATATATTCAATCCGCCCATGTCCAAAAGGATGTTCCTCATCTGCCGGCTTCTCAGACATCTTCACGCCCACAAAACTGATAATGGACGAGGCTGCATCTGACAGGTTGTTAAACGCATCTGCCATAACAGAAATGCTGTTGATCATCACTCCTGTGAGAAGCTTTGCCAGAAAAAGAATCACATTGCAGCAGATTCCCACCATTCCGGACAGCAGTCCGTAGCGGGTGCGCACCTGCAGATTTTCCGTCTGCTCATAATCTTTTACAAATAATTTTACCAGTAAATCTGTCATTTTATTCCCTCATAAATTACCCGGACCAGACACAGTCCTTCTGCCGGAGCTGTAAAGCCTGCGGCCTGACGATCTTTTGCATTCAAAATCCCGTCCGCCTCTCTCCAGTCTCTCTCCCCCAGTCCGATTTCTATTAATGTTCCCGTCAGAATCCGCACCATATTCTGCAGAAATCCGTTTCCTGTAAAGGAAATCGTCACCAGGCTGCTGCCCGGCTCCTGACAGATGTCCACCGAATACAGGGTGCGAACCGTAGATTTTTTCATTTTCCTGTTTCCGCAGAAGCTCCGGAAATCATGCGTACCGCAAAGTCTCTCTGCCGCCAGCCTCATGGCCTCCGTATCCAGTTTTCGTCCCAGATGATACCGGAAACGCCGCTGGAACACATCCTGCTTCTCTCCCGTTTCAATCTGATACCGGTAGGTTTTCCTTTCCGCGCTGAGACGGCTGTGAAACCGCTCAGACACTTCTTCTACCGATAACACGCCTATATCCTCCGGCAGATAACGGTTCAGGTAAGACTTCAGATAGGCCTCCTCCTGCCCGGAAAGTCCTCTGCTGCGGAAGAATTCCTCAGAGATCCGGAAATTGGCAGTCTGCCCTGCAGCATGAACACCTGCATCTGTGCGGCCGGAGCCATGCACCTCCACCGGCTCTCCCGACATCCGTTCCAGAATCTGCTCCAGCTTCCCCTGGATCGTGTCTGAGGTATTGCCCTGCTTCTGCCATCCATTGTATCTGGTTCCCTCATACTGAAGCACCATTTTAAAGTTACGGCTCATTTTCTTTTATCCTTTCCGGAATATCTGAAACATTCTTATCGTCCGCAATTGACAGCTCGTGACGCCGGATTGTTTCCTTGGCTCCCGGACGGCCGGACTCCAGAAGAAGATATAAAATCTCTGCAACCATTGTGGCCGGAACCCGGGAAAAGCAGAAATCCTCCAGCAGAAGCTTTTCTCTCGTCGCTGTAATCAGCACATAGTCTGCTTCTCTGGCCACAGGGGAATCTCCGTTATTGGTAATGGCAATCACCCGGCAGCCGTTCTCCCTGGCTCCCTTTGCCAGAGTAACCAGACGCTTTGAGGTGCCGGAATTGGAAATCAGAACCACCACATCATTCTTTGTCAGGGTCAGGGTATATGCCATCTGGGTTTCCCAGATAGTTCCTGACACAGCGCGAATCCCCAGCTGGTTCAGCTTAAATGTAAAATCCAGAGCTACCGGCACTGTATTTCCCACCGCTGCCACCTGAACGGTAGAAGCCCGCTCAATCAGACGAAGAATCTTTTCCAGGTTTTTCGCATCCATCATGGAAACCGTCTGTGTCAGCTCCGCAATCTTGTTGGCAAGAATATTCTGCAGAGACTGGCTGATATTATCCCGGCTGATATCATTTGAAACCTGAACCCCGTTATTTTTTTCCTCCATCACTTCCCGTGCCAGAGACATCTTCAGGTGATGAAAGCCTTTAAATCCGCACCTTCTGCAGAAACGGGAAACTGTGGCATCACTGGTTTTACTGGCTCTGGCCAGCTCCGCCACTGTCATATCAACAACTTCCTCTTTCCGCTCAATAATACAGTCTGCTATTTTCTTTTCTGCTTTAAAATAAGAATCGTAGGAGGAACAGATAGCTCCTACAACGCTTTGATTCCCATTCATTTCTCACAACTCCATTTTTATGTAATATTATTTCATTATACTATTCCTTCTTATCAAGGGCAAGCAAAAAAATCGTTGAAATAATACAGGCAAAGCCGATCAGATCCATCAGACCGAAGCTGACGTGCATCCAGATCACAGAAAATACCGTCGCTGATACCGGCTCCACAGAGGCATAAAGGCTTCCCTTTTTTGCTCCTACGCAGCGGATTCCTTCCATATAGCAGGAAAACGCAATGACTGTTCCCACAAGAATAATCACAGCCATGCCCAGCACCACCTGGCTGTCCGCCTCCACAGGAATCGTCCAGGGGTGGAAGATGCAGCAGAGCATAATTCCTCCAATCAGCATTCCCCAGGCCGTGACTACTGCAGAACCGTACTCATTCAGCAGACGTCCCGGCTGCACGGTGTATACAGCCAGAGCAACCGCCGATAAAAGTCCCCAAAACAATGCCGTTTTTGAAAGAACCATGCTTCCCGGACGTCCATGGGTCGCCAGAAGAAAGGTTCCGGCAACTGCCAGAATAATCGCCAGAAGCTCCACCGGACGAGGCGGCTTTCTGTTCCTCAAAGACAAATAAATCAGAATCAGAACCGGCCCGATATACTGAAGGACTGTTGCCGTTCCTGCATTGGAGGCGCCGATCGCCGTAAAATAGGTATACTGGCACATGCTCATACCGAGAATTCCAAAGATCAGAATAGAGGCCGCATCCTGAATCCAGATCCGGAAAATTCCCCTTCCATCTTTCAGCCAGCAGATAAACAGAAGCAGAGCCCCCGCCAGAAGCAGGCGGATAGGCACCAGCCAGTTGGAGGTCACTCCCTTTGTCTGCATCAGAAACTGTCCGCAGGTGCCGGAAAATCCCCACAGAGTTCCTCCCACCAGCGTCAGAATCATGCCTCTGACCGCATTATCTTTTTTTCTGTTGTAACTGTTCATTGTTTCCTCTCCCATACTCTTTTTTGGCTCCTTCCGGAAAACCTCAATACGGCATATTCTAGCATACTTTGCAGAAAAAGTCTCCCTTTACTTTTCAGCGGGTCTGGGGTATAGTAACTATTCAGAACACACCTGTTCTCAATACTTTTTTGAAAGGAAATCATATGCTTACTGTTGGATGTCATCTGTCCTCCTCCAAGGGCTATCTTGCCATGGGAAAGGACGCCGTAAAAATAAATGCCAATACCTTTCAGTTTTTCACCCGCAATCCCAGAGGAGGAAATGCCAAGGCCATTGTTCCTTCCGATGTAGAGGCTTATCTGGCCTTTGCGGCTGAACACAAGATTACCAGAATTCTGGCCCATGCGCCCTATACGCTCAACGCCTGTTCCGCCGATAAAAATCTGCGGGAATTTGCCCGCGCCACTATGGCCGATGATCTGGACCGCATGGAATACACTCCCGGAAACTGCTACAACTTCCATCCCGGAAGCCATGTAAAGCAGGGCGTGGAAACCGGGATTTCCTATATTGCCGACATGCTGAATGCAATTTTAAAGCCGGAGCAGACTACTACTGTTCTGCTGGAAACCATGGCCGGAAAAGGCAGCGAGGTTGGCCGTTCCTTTGAAGAGCTTCGTGAAATCCTTGATCGGGTCACTTTATCGGATCATATGGGGATCTGTCTGGATACCTGCCATGTATGGGACGGAGGCTACGATATTGTAAACCATCTTGATGAGGTTCTTACGGAATTCGACCGGATCATCGGACTCTCCCGTCTGAAAGCCATTCATTTGAATGACAGCCTGAATCCCCTGGGCGCCCACAAGGATCGCCATGCCCGCATTGGAGAAGGACATATCGGAAAAGAAGCTCTGATTCGCATCATCAATCATCCGGCCCTGCAAAACCTTCCATTTTACCTGGAAACGCCCAACGAGCTGGACGGATATGCCGCCGAAATTGCCCTTCTGCGAGAAAACTACCAGTAAAAACGAAAACAGTTTCTTATGAAAAAAGCTGCTGCTCTATCAATGATAACTCATCAACAGGGCAGCAGCCTTATTATGAAAACGAAGCTCTCTTTTATTTTTCCATCATCATCACACTTTCAGCAATGATATCTACACACCGCTCGATTCCCAGCTTTCCGCTGTTCAGACTCAGGTGGTAGTTTCTGGGATTGCCCCATTCATTGCCGCTGTAATACTGATAATAATCCCGTCTCTTTCTGTCAATCTCCCGCATCCGGGCTTCCAGCTTCTTGACTGTCTCATCCGGCTCCAGACGCTGCATCCGCTCAATCCGTTTTTTCATTCCGGCACAGATAAATGCATGGAAACCATTTTCTACAATAATGTCAGAGCAGCGGCCAATAATCACACAGGGACCTGACCACTCCAGTTTCCGAATCACCTGTGACTGAGCCAGAAATACCTGATCCGACACAGGAACCTCATACAGCGGAGAAAAAGGATTCACTGACACATAATCATGGTTAATCCGCTCTTTTCTGCCGATGACCTCGTCATTGGCCCGGAACGCCTCTTCCGCAATATTGCTGTCCTCAGCTGCCATGGAAATGATCTCCTTGTCATAAAAAGGAATTCCCAGCTTCTGTGCCAGACGGAATCCGATCTCACGGCCTCCGCTTCCAAATTCACGGCTGATTGTAATTACCTTGTTCATAATTGCCCTGCCTCCTCTCACGTAAGACACACGCATCTTATTCGTGTGACTACCATCTTACCATGTTTGAGACAATATTTCTACAAAAGTTATGAATTTTTCACAATTTTCTCATAGGCAATTCGCTCATCTCCGTTAGAAAGGCAGATAATTCCGCACTGTACAAAGCCATTTTTCTCCAAAAGCTTCTGCATGGGGATATTATCCCGGTGGGTATCAATCCTCAAATCCCCTCCGCTTTGTTCCAGACACCATCCAATGCAAAAGCTGGCCGTCCCCTTTTTCCGTCCGGGAGCAGCTACCCGGTGCATCACCCCGTAAGGGCCTTCTCCCTGCCATTCTCCCTCATAGATCCTTGCGTAATCCGAATCCGCCTCCACAGAAAAATAGAAAGTTCCGAGAAGGCGTCCCTCCTCCTCACAGACATAGCTTTTCCCGCTGCGAATATCCTGCTCCACAATTTCACGGGGCGGATACGACTGTCCCCACTGATTGGGATTTCCATGTTCCTGCATAAACTGCCGTGCATCCTGATATAAAAGAAGCACCTCTTCCAACTCCTCCATGGACGTTTTTCTAATATTCATATCCATCTCTCCCTTTTTCTGTCCTCTGCCGGGTTCTCTGTCGCTGCCTGCCCTGACTCCAATCTGCCGCCGGGCTCTCTGTCACTGCCTGCCCTGACTCCGTTTTGCCGCCGGATTCATCGTCAGGATCCGATCAGCCACCCGCTCTGCAAATTCTGCATCATGCTCTACAAATACCATCGTAGGCCGGAATTTTAAAATCAGCTCCTCAATCTGTATTCTGGAATATACGTCTATATAATTCAGCGGTTCATCCCACAGATACAGATGGGCCTGTTCACAGAGACTCCTTGCAATCAGAACCTTTTTCTTCTGCCCCTGGCTCAGCGTTTCCAGCGGCTTTTCCAGCTGTTCTCTGGAAAAATCCAGTTTTCTAAGCAGGGTACAAATCAAATGCTCCTCCACCTGAAACGCTCTGGCATACTCTCTCAGACTTCCCTGCAGATGGGAAGTATCCTGCGAAACATAAGAAATTTTCAGTCCGGAGCCCTTCCATATCTGTCCCGCCGCCTCTGTCTGCTCTCCCAGAATCAGCCGGAAAAGACTTGATTTTCCACATCCGTTTTTCCCCCGGAGACAGATTCTCTCCCCGTTTCTGATTTCCGCAGTCACCGGCTCGCTGACAGGAACCGGCGGATTTCCATAGCAGGCGGAAACCTGATCCAGAACTACAAGCCGCTGGCTGTGATAGGAAAGCGGAAACAGCTTCAGACTGTCCGCTGTCTCTACATTTTTCAGAAGTTCTTTTTTCTCCTGAACAGCCCGCTCCTGACGGCGCTGCATATTTTTTCTCTGCTGCTGCATTCTCCGGGATTTTTCTCCCAGATAGGAACGCGTCCCGATAAAGGTTTCTTCCTTTCTCGGATTTCTTCCGATTTTTGAAGCTTCCGCCTGATCCGCCCATCTGCCTGATTGGCGCGCTCCTTCCTCCAGACGCCGGATATCCTTTTTCAGACGATTATTTTCCGCCTCCTCGAAAGCATCCCGGCGCTTTCTGTTTTCATACCAGGAAGAAAAATTTCCCTGCTGAATTTCAATGTCCTGTCTGTTCAAAGCCAGAATATGATCCACACATCCGTCCAGAAACGCCCGATCATGGGAGACCAGAAGAAATCCCTCTCTGCTGCTTAAATACCGGCTTACCGCCTTTCGCGCCTCCTGATCCAGATGATTGGTCGGCTCGTCAATCAGAAGAAAATGGCCCTGGCGCAAAAATAACGCCGCCAGCAGCGCCTTTGTCTGTTCTCCCTTGGAAAGAGTCTGAAACGGCCTGTACAAAATTTCCTCCTCTGCCTGAAGTTTGGACAGCTCCCTCTGAATCTCCCACAGCTGCGCCTCTCCGTCAGTCACCAAATCCAGCACCTGCCAGGTTTCCAGCTCCGGATGAGGAACCGGAAACGGAAAATAATCGCATACCGCCTGTGTCTGAATGGCTCCGTTGTGATCCAGTTCTCCTGACAACAGCTTTAAAAAAGTTGTTTTTCCCTTTCCGTTTCGCCCTGTAACCCCTAATCTCCATCTGGTGTCCAGATGAAACGATACCCGGTCAAACACCGGTTCACTGCTTCCTTCATAAGAAAAACTAAGATTCTGTACCTGTATTAACGACATTTCTATCATTCCTCCCTGCTAAGTCAGACCTTTATCCACCGTCTGACAAAAAAACCATGCAGGAATCCACAAAATCATCGTTTTCTCCACCGTCTTTCCACGCAATCCACAATACGACGCAGAACCTTTTCTCCTTTGGCTGCCCGGCCCGGTATCTCAAAAACCGCTCCGTCCGCACCGACTTTTCTGTCAGAAATGCCGTCAAAAACCATCCTGCCAGAAATCCGGGCATCAAAAAAAGAGGGAGAGAATGAAATCATGTTCCTGCAAAACAAGCACATCAAAAGCAGCGGTTAATACCGCCTGTCGCCTTTTTGTGCAGCTGCCTGTGCAGAAATCATAACTTCATTCTCTCACCCCTTTCCGTTTTATCTGTCAGTCAATGTATCACACTTTTCCTTGCCTGTCAACCCATTTGCATCTGTCTGAGATTCCCGTTTTTCTTTACCGGATAAAGCTGGTCTTTACCTTGGCTTCTCCTTCCGGATAGGAAATACCGGCTGCCTTTCCTGCCTCGATGCATTTGATCATCCAGGCCATATTCTGTCCGATTCCCCGCATGATCTGCAGACCTTCCAGATCCTGTCTGACCTCTTCCGGTTTATTTCCGTGAACCATATGCCAGTAATTTGAAGAAACCACAGGCATTTTTGCAAAAACAAAATATTTGCTCAGGGCATCCAGTGAGGCCGTGGTTCCTGCTCTTCTTGCAGAAGCCACTACAGCGCCCGGTTTAAACGCAAATGCCTTGCTGCCGGAATAGAACAGACGATCCAGGAAGGACAGAATCCGCCCGCTGGGATGTCCATAATATACCGGTGTTCCAAACACAAATCCGTCTGCCTCTTCTGCTTTTTTGCGCACCTCATTTACCATATCATCATCAAATACGCAGTGTCCCAGCTTTCCGCAGCTGCCGCAGCCGATGCAGTCTCTGATAGCTTCTTTTCCCAGCTGGATAATCTCTGTTTTCACGCCTTCCTTCTCCAGAGCCCCTGCCACTTCACAGAGAGCTGTATAGGTACATCCCTCCTCATTGCTGCTTCCGTTAATCAATAATACCTTTGCCATCTTACCTTCTCCTTCCTGTTTCTTATACTTATCTCCATCATTTTCTTCCGCTCTGAAACCTTGCTTCAGGCCTCTGCTTCTCTTATCTCCCATTCAGACCGACTGCATCACAGCCGCCCGTACCAGATGCTCTGCCAGAACCGCCGTCGTAACAGCGCCTACACCGCCCGGCACCGGCGTCGCCATAGATGCCTGACCGGAAATGGAATCCAGCTCTACATCTCCGCAGAGCTTTCCGTTTTCATCCACATTGATTCCCACGTCAATCACAACCGCATCCTGTCCCACATACTCCCGGTTCAGCATACGGGCCTTTCCGGCAGCGGCCACCAGAATCTCACCATTCTGGCATGTCTGAGGCAAATCTTTCGTTCTGGTGTGGCAGATGGTTACCGTAGCATTCTCCTTAACAAGCAGCATAGACAGAGGACGTCCCACTACCATACTGCGGCCTACCACCGTCACCCGTTTTCCCTCCAGAGGGATCTCATAGTGCTTCAGAACCTGAATCACCGCCTCAGCCGTACAGGGCGCGAATCCGCTGTCATCTCCTGCAAATACTTTTGCAATATTCATCGGAGAAATCCCGTCCAGATCCTTCTCAGGAGAAATCATCTTCTCAATATCCTTCTCCCGGATCTGACGGGGAAGAGGACGGAGAAGAAGAATTCCTGTCACATTTCTGTCTTCATTGATTCTGGAAAATTCTTCCCGGAACTCCTCATTGCTGATATTTTCAGGATAGTGAAAGCACTGCACCTGAAGACCAAAGGCCTCCATTTTTTTCACTGCTCCCCTCTCATAGGAAATATCATCCGGACGCTCTCCCACCCGGACAATCGCCAGTCTGGGAATCTCTCCCTTCAGGCCGGCTAACTGCTCCTGTACCCGCTCTTTTATGGCAGAGGAAACCTCTGCTCCTTTTAAAATCTGCATCTGTTCTGCTCCTCCTCCGGCATCCCTTAACCTCTCAGCTTTTTCAGAACACGGCCGTAAATTTCATCTGCCTGCTCTGTTCCTGCTGCAATCAGTTTTTCTGCCTTTTCATTGAGTTCCTCTGCCTGATCCCGGTTTTTCATGGATTTTGTATTAATGTAAACATTCATGACTGCCCCGTTTAAGGCTGCCCTTGCCATCTGAGCAGCAACTCCCACATCAGAAACAGCCATTTTGCTTCCCTTTTCCTCCAGAAGTCCCAGAATATCCAGCACAGCCGATGTCTTTTCCATCATCTGCAGAGGAACCAGACTGGCCGCCAGAAGCCTCTCCTCCATCACTCTCTGCTTCTCTTCCTGCTCCTCTTTTGTAGCGGAAGGCATACCGTAAGCAGCCGCCAGAGGTGCAAATACCTCTGCATCCTTGTCTGCCAGAGCTGCCAGCTCCAGCTGGAGAATATTCAGGGCAAAGAGGCTCTGCTGCATCTCCTCCTCCACATCCTCATACCGTTTCTTGCCCACAGTCAGATTGGCCACCATCTGTCCCAAAGCTGCCGCCAGACTGCCGCAGAGAGCAGATGCGCCGCCTCCGCCCGGTACCGGCGCCTTTGATGCCAGAGCATCTCCCCAGCTTCCGATTGTCTGTTTTTCTATCATACTTTTCATTTCCTTTCCTGTATTCTGCTGACCTGAATTGCGGCCATTCAGCCATGTATCTTCCTGCCCGCCTGCAGCAAATAACACACGCTGGAAAACGGAATCTTCGCATCACTGAATCAATACAATTGTAGCACATTCCGGATTTTATGGAAACAGAAATTGACATACCTGTTTCCTGACATTATACTATAAGCAGGATACCAATCCCTGTAATATAAAAAAGTCTGGATATCTTCCAGAATAAGGAGGGAAAAATGAAAAAGCTACTCAAAGAATTTCGTGATTTTGCATTAAAAGGAAACATGTTTGATCTGGCTGTCGGCGTAATCATCGGCGGTGCATTCAACGGTCTCGTCTCCTCCCTGGTAAGCAATATTATTATGCCGGTGCTTACTCTGATCACCGGAAAAATTGATTTCAGCAATATGTTTATTGCCTTAAACGGGGAACATTACGCCACTCTGGAGGCAGCAAAAGAGGTTACCTCCGTTTTTGCATACGGACTCTTTCTGACTGAACTGCTGAATTTTATCATTATGGCGTTTGTTGTATTCCTGGTTGTCAAAAAACTCAACTCCCTGCGCCATGAGCCGAAAGCGCCGGCGCCCCATGAAAAGATCTGTCCCTTCTGCAAAACAAAGATCGATCTGGATGCCACCCGCTGTCCTCACTGCACATCCATTCTGTCCGAGGAGAACACCGGCGTATAGTATCCGTTTTTTCTGATACCTGATTACACAACATAAAACGGAGCGCTGCAAAACAGACCTTTAATCTGTATGCAGCGCTCCGTTTTATGTTTTAAAAAAATATAATCAGGCCTCCGCCACAGAGCGCACCACTGATTTCACAGCTCTTTCCAGGCGGACAATCATTTCATCTACATCCTCTTTTTCAATAACAAGCGGAGGTACAAAACGGATAATCTGACTTCCCGCGCTGATCAGCACCAGATGCTCCTCTAAAAGAGCCGTTTTCACCACCGGACCTGCCGGCATGGAAAGCTCCAGTCCCTGCATCAGACCCTTTCCTCTATGCGCTGCAACACAGTCCAGACGTCCTGCCAAAGCCTCCAGCTGCTCCCACAGATACTGTCCGATTTCCCGGACATGAGCCACCAGATTCTTCTCCTCAAACAATTCCAGAACCTTATCTGCTGCCGCACAGACCAGGGGATTTCCTCCGTAGGTTGTGCCGTGATCCCCCGGCTCCATAACCTTTGCAGCCGTGCCGCAGGCCAGAAATGCACCGATGGGAAGCCCGTTTCCCAGGGCCTTTGCCACTGTCATAACATCCGGCTTCACCCCGTATTCCTGCCATGCAAACATCGAGCCGCTGCGGCCCATTCCGCACTGAATTTCATCCAGAATCAGCAGCGCTCCATACTCGTCACAGAGACTGCGGACTCCCTTTAAAAACTCTTCTGTGGCCGGATAAATTCCGCCCTCTCCCTGGATCGTTTCCATAATAACTCCGCAGGTTTTTTCACTGAACAAAGCCTTTACACTGTCCAGATTATTGAATTCTGCAAACCGGATTCCCGGGATCAGCGGAGCAAACGGCTCCTGATAATGGTCATTTCCCGTAACAGAAAGAGAGCCCAGACTTCGTCCATGGAAGGAGTGCTTCATGGCAATAATCTCATATTCCTGCCCCATTCCCTTATTAAAAGCGTGGCGCTTTGCCACCTTTAAAGCTCCTTCTACCGCCTCCGTTCCACTGTTGGTGAAAAACACCTTATCCATACCGGAAACCTTCAAAAGCTTTTCTGCTGCGCCAATCGACGGTGCATTGTAAAACAGGTTTGAAGTATGGCACAGCTTATCCACCTGATCCTTGACCGCCTCCTGAAACTCTCTGCATCCGTATCCCAGGGCCATAACGGCAATTCCGGCTCCAAAGTCCAGATATTCTGTTCCGTCCGTATCATACAGATACACGCCCTCTCCCCGGTCAAACACCACCGGAAAACGGTTGTAAATTTTATACAGGGCATGCTCCGCCCGTTCCATATACTGTTCTTTTCCCATAGCACGCCTCCTTACTGAATTGTATGAAAATACCGCTCTGCCCCATTGGCAAACATCACCGTTCCGATTCCCTGATTCGTGAAAATCTCCAGAAGCAGACAGTGGGGAATCCGTCCATCCAGAATATGAACACGGGAAACGCCGTTTTCAATGGCATCGACACAGTTCTGAAGCTTCGGAAGCATGCCGCCTCCCAGCTGGCCTCCGTCTACAAAAGTTCTTGCCTCATCCACTGTCATTTCAGAAATCAGGGTACTCTTATCCTGAAAATCCCGGTACACGCCCTCTACGTCCGTCAAAAAGGCCAGCTTTTCCGCATGAACCGCTTTTGCAATGGCACAGGCCGCATCATCCGCGTTAATGTTGAAGCTCTGGAAATGATTATCAAAACCGATGGGACAGATAATGGGAAGAAAATCCTTTTCCAGCAAATCATAAATAATCTTCGGATTCACCTCTGTAATATTTCCCACAAAACCGATATCCTGACCGCCGGACAGCTTCTTTTCGCATTTTAACATCATTCCGTCCTTGCCGCTGATTCCCACAGCGTTCACCCCCAGCTCATTTACCAGCTGGACCAGGCTTTTATTCACTTTGTTTAATACCATTTCTGCAATCTCCATGGTATCCTCATCCGTCACCCTCAGACCATTGACAAACCGCGGCTCCATGCCCGCCTTGGACACCCAGCGGCTGATTTCCTTTCCTCCGCCATGAACGATAATCGGCTTAAAGCCAACCAGCTTTAACAGAACCACATCCTGAATCACCTGATACTTCAGATGCTCGTCAACCATAGCGCTTCCACCGTATTTGACAACAATAATCTTTCTGTTAAACCGCTGAATATAGGGCAGAGCTTCAATCAGAACCTCCGCCTTCTGCCGCTCAGTCAGCTGCTCCATATGCAGCTCTTCCTCTCTGTAATCTGTTTTCTTTCCGTTTTCCATCCTTATTTTTCTCCTCTGATACTCCCGTTTTTTCAGGTTTACGAACGATAATCTGCGTTAATTTTTACATAATCAAAGGTCAGATCGCAGCCCCAGGCCGTTGCTGTCTGATCTCCCATTTTCACATCAGCAACAGCCGTTACCTCCGGCTCGGAAAGGATCCTTGTAGCCTCCTCCTCACTGTAATCCAGAGCCACTCCATTTTCAATAATCTGAAGCTTTCCTGCTGCGCTTTCAAAGAACAGATCCACCTTTTCCGGGTCAAACTCTGCGCCGGAATAGCCCATTGCACAGAGGATTCTTCCCCAGTTGGCATCATGTCCGAAGATCGCCGCCTTTGTCAGATTGGAGGTAATCACAGACTTGGCCAGAGTCACTGCCTGCTGCTTGCTTTCTGCCCCGATTATCTTAACCTCAAAGAGAGCCGTGCATCCCTCTCCGTCTCCTGCCATCTTTTTTGCCAGAGTCTCATTGACCACATTCAGCGCCTGACAAAATGCGTAGTAATCCTCATTTTTCTCTGTAATAACCGGATTTCCCGCCATGCCGTTGGCCAGAAGGAGAACCGTATCATTGGTTGAGGTATCTCCGTCTACAGAAATCATATTGTAGGTATCCTTAATATCCTGACTGAGAGCCTCCTGCAGAAGTTCTCCGGAAATAGCCAGATCCGTTGTCACAAAAGCAAGCATGGTACACATATTGGGATGAATCATGCCTGAGCCCTTGCACATCCCGCCTATGGTTACTGTTTTTCCTCCTGCCTCAAATTCCACAGCCACTTCCTTTTTCTCCGTATCCGTTGTCATAATCGCCTTTGCAGCCTCAGTTCCGCTTTCCAGGGTGTCGGACAGAAGAGGCGCCATCATCCTGATTCCTGCCGTCAGACGGTCCATGGGAAGCTGCATGCCAATCACTCCGGTGGAGGCGACTAAAACGCCGTCCTCAGACACTCCCAGGGCCTCTGCCGCAGCCTGGGCCGTCGCTTTGCAGTAGCTGTAGCCCTCTGCGCCCGTACAGGCATTGGCAATTCCCGCATTGATCACAACGGCCTGGGCCTTTCCAGACTCCTTTACCAGCTTCTGATCCCATTTTACCGGAGCAGCCTTTACTACATTGGTTGTAAAGGTTCCTGCTGCCTGACATGGTACCCGGCTGTAAATCATAGCCATATCTTTTCTGTCCTTATACTTGATTCCGGCCGCTGCAGATGCTGCCAGAAAGCCTTTTGCAGCTGTTACGCCGCCTTCTGTTTTCTTCATTATCTTCTCACCCTCCTGATCCTTCCGAATATTTCTGCCGGAAACGCAGCTGTTCTTCTTTTACTGATTAAACCGGGTAATATTCTCCTCGTTCAGCACAAAATCATACACATTAAAATCCTCCCGCCTGGTCCAGCCCACACGATTCCAGAATTCGTTTCCAAGACTGTTGGACTTAAAGGCCACCAGGCTGACCTTATTGATCCCTTCTGCCCGCAGAGCCAGCATGGCAAAATGGGCCATTCTGTGTCCTACTCCCCGTTTCCGGTAATCGTCTGCCACACACACATGATAAAACGATCCGGTTCTTCCGTCATGACCGCAGAGAATACTTCCCACAATCCGTCCGTTCTGCTCCGCCACCACGCTGGTAGTGGGATTTCTTTTTAAAAACCGCTCCACTCCCTCTCTGGAGTCATCGATGGAACGGATTCCAAAGCCTGAAATCTGCATCCAGAGTTCATAAACTTTTTCATAATCCTCTATGGTCATCTCCCGGATATGTACACTCATGGTTCCTGCCATTGTTCCGAACCTCCCTACGGGAATACCGCAATCTGCCGAAGCCCCGTATTCTCCGGAAGTCCGAACATCAGATTCATATTCTGCATTGCCTGACCGGCTGCCCCCTTTACCATATTGTCAATGGCGCCCATCATAACAATCCGCCCTGTCCTGGGATCCGGCTGAAATGCGATATCTGCAAAGTTGCTGCCCTCAACCCATCTTGTCTGAGGTACCTGGCCCGGGTTCATCACCCGCACAAAATACTCGTTTTCATAATACTTATCGTAAACTGCCTTAATCTCCTCTGCCGTTGTCTCTCTGGTAAGAGAACCATAGGCTGTCACCAGAATCCCCCGGTTCATCGGAACCAGATGAGGAGTAAAGCTGACAGTCACAGGTCTGCCTGCCGCATAAGACAGCTGCTCTTCAATCTCCGGCGTATGACGGTGAGAAGCCACTCCGTAGGGCTTCATGCTTTCATTCACCTCACAGTACAGGCTGGGAACCTTGGCGCTTCTTCCCGCACCGGAGGTTCCTGATTTTGCATCAATAATAATCGTATCCGGATCAATCAGCCCTTCCTTTACCATGGGATACAGCGTTAAAAACGAACATGTGGGATAGCATCCCGGATTGGCTATCAGTCTTGCATTCTTTATTTTCTCCCGGTTAATCTCCGGCAGCCCGTACACAGCCTCCGGAAGAAACTGTGGAGTGGGGTGCTTCAGCCGGTACCACTGCTCATAAACGTCCACATCCTTAATCCGGAAATCGGCACTCAGATCGATAATCTTTGTTTTTGAAAGAATCTCCTCTGTCAGCTGGGATGCACAGAAGCCCTGGGGCGTAGCTGTAAATATCACATCTGCCATATCGGCCAGCTTTGCCATATCGTCATCCTGACACGGCTCGTCTGTCAGGTGAGACATATTTCTATAGATAGAAGAAAAATCCTCTCCCACATAGCTTCTTGATCCATACCACACAAGCTCCACATCCTCACGCTGCAGCAAAAGCCTCGCCAGCTCTGCTCCTGCATATCCGGTAGCTCCGATAATGCCTGCTCTTATCATAATTCTCTCCCTCTCTTATTTCCTTTTCTGAAATCATTCGCAAATTCTTTCTCGCATTGCAGTGATGTCTTGTGAAATTGTTTTGTTTCATTATAACCATTTTTCCCTTCCATGAAAAGAGTTTTTTTCAGGTTTTCGTAATTATACAGCTTGATTGAATATTATGCAATACTTTTTATAAAAATTCAAATAACGCTTGCGTTTTTCGAAAAAGTGTTGTATATTTATGAAGTCATAAACATTTGATTACAAAAAATGAATCATATATGCTGAGGAGGATTATAATTATGAAAGAGAAAGTTGTACTTGCTTATTCCGGCGGACTGGACACTACCGCAATTATTCCGTGGCTGAAGGAAACCTTTGACTATGATGTTATCTGCTGCTGCATCGACTGCGGCCAGGGCAATGAACTGGACGGTCTGGAAGAGCGCGCAAGACTGTCCGGCGCTTCTAAATTATACATTGAAGATCTGGTAGATGATTTCTGCGACAATTACATTGTTCCCTGCGTTCAGGCCAATGCAGTCTATGAAAACAAGTATCTGTTAGGAACCTCTATGGCACGTCCGGCCATTGCCAAGCGCCTGGTAGACATTGCAAGAAAAGAGGGCGCTTCTGCCATCTGTCACGGTGCAACCGGAAAGGGAAATGACCAGATCCGTTTCGAGCTGGGAATCAAGGCCCTGGCTCCTGATATTAAAATCATTGCTCCCTGGCGTATGACCGACGTATGGACCATGCAGTCCCGGGAAGACGAAATTGAATACTGCAAGCAGCACGGCATTGACCTGCCCTTTGACGCAAACCACAGCTACAGCCGTGACCGCAACATCTGGCACATCAGCCATGAGGGCCTGGAACTGGAAAATCCGGCTAACGAGCCTAATTATGATGATCTTCTTGTGATGAGCGTAACTCCGGAGAAAGCGCCGGATAAGGCAGAATATGTAACCATGACCTTTGAAAAAGGCGTTCCCACCAGCGTCAACGGAGAATCCATGAAGGTTTCTGATATCATCCGCAAATTAAATGAGCTGGGCGGAAAACACGGCATCGGTATTATCGATATTGTAGAAAACCGTGTTGTCGGCATGAAGTCCCGTGGTGTTTACGAGACTCCTGGCGGAACCATTCTGATGGAGGCACATCAGCAGCTGGAAGAGCTGGTATTAGACCGGGCTACTATGGAAGTCAAGAAGGAAATGAGCAACAAGCTGGCTCAGATCGTATATGAGGGCAAATGGTTTACTCCTCTTCGTGAGGCTGTTCAGGCATTTGTAGAATCCACCCAGGAATATGTTACCGGTGAAGTTAAATTCAAACTCTACAAAGGAACCATCACCAAGGCCGGAACCACCTCTCCCTACTCTCTCTACAGCGAGTCTCTGGCATCCTTTACTACCGGAGATCTGTATGACCACCATGATGCAGACGGCTTTATCACTCTGTTTGGTCTTCCTCTGAAGGTTCGTGCTATGAAAATGGCAGAGCTGAAGAAAAATAATCAGAAATAACAATTCAGGACGGCGAGAGGATTGGAAGAAAAATTAGCGTCAAGCTTGCTTGTAAGCAAAATTTTCTTCCAATCCTCACATCGGAGGAATCTCCAATGCTTCTTGTCCGGCCAAGCCGGACAAGAAGATGCACCGTCCTGAACAGTTACAATAAACCAAACTGTGTTGGAAAGTAAAACAAAACTCCCGCAGACTCCGGGTTATCTCCGGAATCTTCGGGAGTTTTTCTTTATAATTTTAATTTTCTGCTTCTTCCCTTCCGCTTCAGATAACGGATTCCGTAGTGCTCCGGGATCTGAGCCAGCACAATGGCCACAAATACCAGCACACATCCAACCAGCTCTCTGGCAGACAGCTTCTGTCCCAGAATCACCCAGCCTGCAAGCAGGGAAAAGACAGATTCCAGGCTGAGAATCAGAGATGCCACCGTGGGATCCACATTTTTCTGAGCTACAACCTGAAGGGTATAGGCTACGCCGCAGGAGAAAACTCCGGCGTAAAGAACCGGAGCCCATGCAGCCATAATTGCCTCCCAGGACGGCTTCTCATATAAAAACATGAGAATTCCGGAAATAATTCCCGCTGTAAAAAACTGAATGCAGGAAATCACAACACCGTCCGCCTTCGGAGAAAAATAATCAATGACCAGAATATGAACAGAGAAGCCAATGGCGCATAAAAATACCAGGAAATCTCCCCGTCCAATGGAAAATCCTTCTGTAATACATAAAAGATACATGCCCACTGCCGCAATTGCCACACTGAGCCAGGTATTCAAGCCTGTGCTTTTTCCCAGAAACAGCCCCAGCACCGGAACAATTACAATATAAAGAGCTGTAATAAATCCGGCCTTTCCCACCGTGGTCTGGGCAATTCCCATCTGCTGCAGGGTACTGGCCACACAGATTACAAGGCCGCAGCAGATTCCTCCGATAACTGCCATATGTCTCTGCTGCTGTCTTTGTCCCCTGCTTACATGTCCGTTTTCTCCCGCTCCGATACTCCGGAGAAAAAAGATACAGGGAATCAGCATCACTCCTCCGATCATAAAACGGCAGCAGTTAAATGTAAATGCTCCTACATAATTCATTCCCTCACTCTGTGCAACAAATGCCACGCCCCAGATCAGGCCGGTCAAAAGAAGCATTGCCTTGCTGCCTCCTGATTTTCTGTTTCTGTATTCCATACTTCTTTCCTCTTTACTTACCTTCTTTTTTCCTTACTTTTTTCTTTTATCTGCCCTCTTCAGTATACGCCTGAAAGCCTGAGCTTTCCATCCGGCTTCCATCCGGCAGAATCCACAAAGCCTCTGTCTTGTCCAAAGATTCAATCAGAGCCAGCCCCTCTTCCGGCTTCATATTGAATACGGCTGTAGACAGCGCATCCGCCTCTCCGCTGTCCGGTGAAAGGATGGTCACTGACTGATATTCATTCCAGGGCATCAGAAGTTCCGGATTGATAATGTGATGATAACGTGTTCCGTCTACCTCGTAAAACCGCTGATAGGTGCCGCTGGTAACAAGACACATATCCGTCAGATCCACAACCTGCACATAAGGATTTTCCGCTCCCGGATCCGGATTCTGAATTCCCACTCTCCAGGGCTTTCCATCTCCCCGGGAGCCGATGGTGACAACATTTCCGCCCAGACTTAAAAGAGCATTCGTCACCCCTGCCTCCCGCAAAGTATCAGCCAGTCTCTGCGCTGTGTAGCCCTTGGCCACTGCTCCTACATCCAGTCTCATCTCCGGATCCTCCAGATACACGGTTCCTGCCTGACGGTCCAGATGAATACCATGGATATCCATATGCTTTGCCGCTGATTCCAGTTCAGTCATGGAAGGCACCATGGGAAACTTTGATTCTCCCAGAGCCATTTCCCGGTAATCATGCCAGATCGAAAGCACGCTTCCCATCCCCACATGAACACCGCCCCCGGTCAGATCATACTCCTTTAAGGAAAATTCCAGAAGATCCAGAATATCCTCAGGAACCTCCACCGGAGACATTCCCGCATGATCATTGATGACCTTAATATTATTCACGCCCTCGTAGCTGTGATAAATATCATACAGCTGATGATACCTTTCCAGCTCACTGTGCACCAGCTGCTCCCATTCATCAAACTGCTCCTCATCATCTGCATAAATGGTAATGCTGGTTACGGTATCAAAATACGTCAGATACTGCACATCAAAGGGCTTTTGCTTCTTTCTGATTCCCGCTGTCCCGCAGCCGGCAGCAAGCCCTGAAAGAATCAGAACGGCAGCGGTCACCGCAAGCAGCCTCCAGCGTTTCAAAGGCATCTGCCACCTGTCTTTCCCTCGTCTTTTTACACCTTCCTGCATCTTTTACCTCTCTGTCCTGTAATCCTTCTGCTGCCTCATTCCCCTCTGTTTTGGAACACATAGCTTTTATGATAGCATAAAAAAAGGATGATGAAAAGTCCATCATCCTTTTTTCTTTTCTTATTCCTCAAACCCCACACTCTTTAAGAACCGGTCAAAGCCTTCCCGTCCCTCCGGTGTGCATTTGTAAACTCCCGCATCCTCCAGAACCCGGGCAAATACCTTGCCCACCTCATCCTGCAGGATTCCCGGAATTGTTTCTTTTGTTACTGTTTCATAATGAGGCAGGAACTCGTCCACCCAGTCAGCATGCTTGGTCAGAACCTCATTGCTGCGGATATCCTTTCCTTCCACAATATACTCGCCCAGAAGCGCCAGTTCATCCTTCAGACGGGATGGAAGCACGGCCAGTCCCATGACCTCAATCAGGCCGATATTTTCTTTCTTGATATGATGCAGCTCCTGATGAGGATGATACAGTCCCAGCGGGAATTCTTCTGTCGTAATATTGTTGCGCAGTACCAGATCCAGCTCATATTTGCTGCCGTTTTTTCTGGCAATCGGAGTAATGGTATTGTGCGGCTCTCCGTCTGTCTCTGCATATACAAAGGCCGCCTCGTCCGTATAGGCTCTCCAGGCGCCAAGCACCTTATCGCCCAGCTCAATCAGCTGATCCGGATCTTCTCCCCGCAGGCGGAGCACAGACATGGGCCAGCGGACAATTCCCGCCTCCACATCTTCAAAGCCCTTCATGGTGTAATATTTTTCCACCGGAGCCTTGGCCATGGCAAAGGTGTAATGGCCGCCCTGGAAATGATCATGACTTAAAATAGAGCCGCCAACTATGGGCAGATCCGCATTGGAACCCAGGAAATAGTGAGGGAACTGCTTTACAAAATCAAACAGCTTCACAAAGGTGGCCCGCTCAATCTTCATGGGCGTATGCTGTCCGTTAAACACAATACAGTGCTCATTGTAATATACATAAGGAGAATACTGGAATCCCCACTTGCTGTCATTTACCGTAATCCGGATAATCCGGTGATTGTTTCTCGCCGGGTGATTCAGTCTTCCTGCATATCCCTCATTTTCCATACACAGCAGACACTTGGGATAACCGCTCTGCTTTGCCAGCTTCGCCGCTGCAATCGCCTTGGGATCCTTCTCCGGTTTGGAAAGGTTAATGGTAATGTCCAGATCGCCGTAAGGTGTGCTTGTCACCCACTTCTGATCCCGGCACACCCGGTATCTGCGGATATAATCGGAATCCTGACTCAGCTTATAAAAATAATCTGTAGCAGCCTCTGCGCCCTGATTCTTATAAAGATCCCAGAATTTTGCAATCACCTCAGACGGTCTCGGCATCAGACAGTTCATCAGCTTCGTATCAAACAAATCCCGATAGCCAATGCTGTCCTCAATAATGCCCTGGCTGCAGGCATAATCCAGCAGTTCTTTTAAAATCGCTTCCAAATCCATGGAGCCGCTTTCCTCAGATGAGCCTTCTGTCTCCGCCGGCTCCTCGTATTCATCCAGACGCAGCGCTTCCAAAAGCTGATTGATCGCATAGGTTCTGTCATCTTCTGTAATCAGCCCGGTTTCCACACCATACTCCGCCAGGTTTCTAATCGCACTGTAAACCATACCTAAATACCCCTTTTCTTTTTCATTCCTATGGAATTTCTGTTTTTAGTATAACTCCAAACCGTCTTCAGATCTATACAATAATCTTTGAATTTCCTGGAAATTATCCTTCAGGGCCTTCTAATTCCAGCTTTTCACATAAGTATTCAGATTATGAACACAGTATTCATTATACGGATACTGATCCGTTGTCACATATCCTGCAGGCGCGTCGATCAGCTGCGGAATCCTGTTTACCAGAGTTGCGCAGGTCATCTCAACGGTAGCAGGGCGATTGACAGAAATCGTTGTCTCCGGCTCTCCCACCAGAGTCCAGTCATTCCGGTCAAACTCATCCGGCGCAAATACCTTGCCTACACACTCGGTTACAAGCGTAATTCCCTCTTCTGTCTCTGTAGTAACCACGGCCCTCATACCAGTCGGCTCACCGGCCTTGATTACAGCATTCAGGGTTTCGGAGAACAGATCCTCTGAATGGGTTGTTGGATAACATTTCTGAGTCTGCGAGGTAACATGCAGCTTCATCTTACTGCAAAGCCATCCGTTCTGATTCCACATATAGGAAGGAACGTATTGTCCGCTCTCCACCAGCTCCTTCAGCTCTTCTTCTGACATATGGTTAATATTTGCAATCTCTTTTTCAAACCGCTCCGGTGTAAATCCTGCCCCATGGCCTTCTGCCAGAGCAATTCCGTAATCCTCTACATTGTACCAGCTGCTGCCCAGAATCTTCGTAATCTTAAAGGAGGATCCTGCCAGATTGGTAACCATGGTTCCCCATACCAGATCGCAGTAGCCTACGCCGGTCAGAGTACAGTTTCCTGCCTTCGCCAGTTCGTCCAGTCTGGCTGTCAGTGCCGGTGAAGAATTCCAGGGATACAGCGCCTCCTCACAGGTTGTAATCGCATTGATTCCATGCTTTGCACAGATTGTGAAAATATCCTCCAGCTCGGCAACCGTACTTCTTGTTGCAATAATGCAGACATCCGGCTTTAAAGCGCCCAGGATTTCTTCCGCCTTCTCTGCGGGAGAAATGCAGACTCCGGTTTTGGGATAATCCTCAGCAACAATCTCAGCTGCATCTTTTCCCAGGACAGCCGGATTAATATCAAAGGCCGCTGTCAGCTCTGCCCCCTTTTCAATGGCATAGCGGATCAAATACTTTGCCATCTTTCCGCATCCATACTGTGCAAACGTGATCTTTCTTTCCATACGAGAATCTCCTTTCTTTCTGTATGATATCCGAACAATAGGTATACCATCAGTATACACCAGAAGCCCCGTATCCAGTCAAGATTCTTTTTCTTTTATTTGCCCGTTTCAGACAGTTCCCAGATAGTTGATTCCCTCCTCCTCCAGAATCACCCGTTCTGTAAAAACCCGGGTCTCCTCCTGATATACATAATCACGGATTTCATATAATGCGGTTCTTGTATCCCGAACAGTAATATGAAGACGGTTTTCGGTATCCATCCAGACATCTGCTTCCGGAACCCCCAGCTGAATCTTTTCATCCAGCAGGACATAAGCGCCTTCTTCCGTTTCTGCCTGAATCACAAAATGACAGGAATCATCCAGCATCAGCTCTCCATCCTCCACCATGTCCTCCTGTACATACAGCCCCAGCTCCCAGTTTTCCTCCCCGTGAGAAAAAGCAATGGTTCCATAGGGTTCCATCCCCTCCAGGGTTCTTTTCTCTGCTGAGATCTCTCTCTGACCTTCCGGAATCTCTTCTGAAAACTCCTGCAAAATCTCATCCGCAGTCTCCTGAGATGTTTCCTGCAAAAGCTCATCCGCAATTTTCTGAGATGTTTCCTGCAAAAGCCCGTCCCCGGCAGCTGTGCTTTTTTCTGCAAATTCCTCTGCAGACATTTCTGTATGTTCTTTCGGATTCGCCGCCTTCTCCATCTGGCATCCTGTCAGAATACCTGCAGAAAACAAAACTGCCAGAAAACCTTTTTTCCATATTCCCCTTTTCGCTGCCCTGTCTGTTTTTTTCTCCATAATCTTTTTATCAATATTCTTTTCACACATCATAAATGTCTTCACCTGCCCTTCTTTTCTCTATGATATCATGCTCCCTTCCCTTATGCTTTACCCTTTCCTTACGATTCTATGTTATTTTCAGACAGGAATGTTTCCTATTACATGAAAAAGAAGCTCGCTCGCGAGCTTCTCCGCCTGCGGCGGGTCGCTTCTGCGACAAAATTCTCTTCCGCCGCATGGCGATCCCCGCGGAGCGTTTTTATGTCATAGGATACAATTTTCTATGACATAAAAAAAGCAGAGCATCACATGCCCTGCTTTCCTGCACCTTTTTATCCCCTGTTAAATCCGTCCGACCACCGGAAGAAGCCGTTCCACAATCAGACCTCCCAAAAGTCCGATAACGCCTCCCGTAATCACACCAGCCACCAAAAGCACCGGCAAATAGGAAAAAACGCCTCCTGTTCCTGTAATCAGAGCCGCTACTGTCAGCTGACCGATATTGTGAAAAATACCGCCCAGAATGCTGACTCCGATTTCACTGAACCATCTGTATTTCTTTGCTGCAATCATCACCGCCAGGCTGAAGATTCCGCCGGCCAGTGCATACATCATACTTCCCGGATTGCTGAAGGTAAATCCCACCAGAACAATCCGGACCAGAGCAACCGCCGCTGTTCCTGCTGCTCCCACTGTATAAAGCCCGACCACATTCACCAGGTTGGCAAGGCCAAGCTTGACTCCCGGAATCGGCACCGGCACCGGTATCATTGCTTCCACATAGCTGAAAATAAACGCCAGGGCAATCAAAAGCCCGTAGAGAGCTACTGCCCGTGCTCCTTTTCTGCTGTCTTTGCTTCTTCTGACCATGTTATTTCACCCTCCGGCCCTTTCCTCTCATTTGACATCCCGCTATATCTGTGATATAGTTTCAGACACCCAGCGCTTCCTGTCCACTGCAAAAAGGCAGGAAGATAAACCGCTGAACTGCTGCAAATGTATTTCTTCACTAGTATATCATTTCACTTACATTTTAGAAAGAGGTTATTTCCCATGAAAAAACACAAAAAAGAACTGATTCTGATTCTTGCAATCCTTGCCGCCGCTGCAGTCGGATTCTTTATAAACTATCAGAACAGCCGACGCCCCGCTGTTTTCGTAGAGGTTTCTGTTGATGGAACTGCCGTTGCCTCCTACGATTTAAATGAAAATCTGGACATCACCATCGAGGGCTATCAGGGCGGCACCAACCACCTGATCATTCAGGACGGCACCGCCTGGATCAGCGAGGCCACCTGCCCGGATAAGGTCTGTGTTCATCAGGGACGCATCACCATGAACGGAGAGCTTCTTGTCTGTCTCCCCAACCGGGTAATTGTCACCATTACAGAGTCCCAGCCAGATTAAAGGCTGCCCAGAAAAGCAAAACCCCTGCCGGCGTTTTCACGAACCGGTCAGGGGCTTCTTTTTTGCTTTTTACTTTAAATAAGCCTTCAGAGCTTCTGCACGATCTGTTTTCTCCCAGGGAAGATCCAGATCTGTTCTTCCGAAATGGCCGTATGCTGCTGTCTGCTTGTAAATCGGGCGTCTCAGATCCAGCATCTTGATAATTCCAGCCGGTCTTAAATCGAAATTCTCGCGAACAACTGCTACCAGCTCTTCATCAGCCAGCTTACCGGTTCCAAAGGTTTCTACACGGATAGAGGTCGGATGAGCTACACCGATAGCGTAGGAAAGCTGAATCTCACACTTATCAGCCAGACCTGCTGCCACAATATTCTTTGCCACATAACGGGCTGCATAAGCTGCAGAACGGTCTACCTTGGTGCAGTCCTTACCAGAAAATGCTCCGCCGCCGTGACGTGCATATCCGCCATAGGTATCTACAATAATCTTCCGTCCGGTCAGGCCGCTGTCTCCCTGAGGTCCGCCAATTACAAAACGTCCAGTGGGGTTGATGAAGAATTTGGTTTCCTCATCTACCATATCTGCCGGCAGCACCTGATCGAAAACGTATTTTTTCACATCTGCGTGAATCTGCTCCTGTGTAACGCTCTCATCGTGCTGGGTGGAAAGAACCACTGCGTCCAGGCGGATCGGGTGTCCTTCCTTGTCATACTCTACCGTAACCTGGGACTTTCCATCCGGACGAAGATAAGGCAGGGTTCCGTCTTTGCGCACCTTGGTCAGCTGACGAACCAGCTTGTGAGCCAGAGCGATCGGATAAGGCATATACTCCTCAGTCTCATTGGTAGCATAGCCGAACATCATACCCTGGTCACCTGCTCCAATAGCATCCAGCTCGCTGTCATTCATCGCATTTTCTCTTGCCTCCAGAGCCTTATTTACGCCCATGGCAATATCGCTGGACTGCTCGTCCAGAGCAACCAGAACGCCGCAGGTATCACAGTCAAAACCGTATTTTGCACGGTCGTAACCGATTTCACGAACGGTCTCACGAACGATAGACTGAATATCTACATATGCATTGGTCGTAATCTCTCCCATAACCATAACCAGACCGGTAGTGGTGCAGGTTTCGCATGCAACGCGGCTCATGGGGTCCTTTTCCATCAACGCATCCAGAATAGCATCGGAAATGGCATCACACATTTTATCCGGATGTCCCTCAGTTACAGATTCAGAAGTAAACAGTATTTTCTCCATTATATCCTCCTTCAATATACTTTCAAAACAAAAGAAAAGTCCGTAGCAATTTTACTGCGGACTTGATTGATCTGAACTATCAAATCCTCTTATTGCTCGATTTCTCGCTCAGGTTGGCACCTTCCTCACGCGCTTTTTCCTGCTGTCTGCCATAAAAATCAGGCTTATGCAAAAAATGCCGTCCGGGGTTGCCGTGACTTCACAGATCCTTTGTATCTCCATCACTCTGAATAAGGGATTACGCACTTTTCAGTTGTTATTCCATTGTTGCACGGTATATACTATCAGATCCGCAGAATGCTGTCAAGAGCAATTTCCGGAAGTTTCTGTTTTCTTTTTCCCCGTCTCCGGTCAGTCTTCCTTCTCCAGCACCAGATTTTCTGCCAGTCTGAACATCACCCTTTCACAGCGGCGGATATCCTCAATCGGAACAAATTCATCCGGCTTATGGGCCATGGAAAGACTTCCCGGACCATAAGACATACAGTTTTCACATCCAAGAATACCTGCAATAACAGCAGTGTCCGTATATCCCGGAAACGGTCCTGTTACCGGCATTCTGCCTGTAACAGAGGAATCCGCCTCCCGTAAAGCTGCCAGAAGGGGAGAATCCTCGTGCTTTTCCACATAAGGACGATCTCCTGTAATTTTCCAGTCTGTCCGGATTCCGGGAACCGCCTTTCGGGCCGCCTCTGCCCCTCGCTTCACAATTTCCTCCGCCACCTTTGTATCTGTAGGCGGAACGAGGCGCATGTCAATCCACACCTTACAGGTATCCGGGACCACATAAGGACGGTATCCTCCGGTAATCTGGCCGAAGGTGACGGTTGACCATCCCAGATCCTCATGGTGAGGAAGGGCTTCCACCTCCAGTCTGATTTCCCGAATCAGCTCTGCCATACCGGCAATGGCATCCGCTCCCTTCCAGGGCATACTGGCATGAGCTGTACAGCCTGTCACCGTCACTTCAAACCAGGTTCTCCCCTTGTGTGCCACCTGAATCTGCCCGTCTGTCGGCTCTGTATCCAGAACCCAGTCCTGCTTTCTTACCCATCCTGCAGCAATAGCAGCTTCTGAGCCCCGCATAAAATCCTCCTCGTCAACGCTGCCGATGAAAACCAGGCGCCGGCAGGGTTTCCGGCCCTGCGCTATCGCTTCGGCCATTCCGGCAAATGACGACAGCGCACATGCAAGGCCTGATTTCATATCACAGGCCCCTCTGCCGTATAGCAGACCATTTTCCTCCTCTGCTCCGAAGGGATCTCTGGTCCACCCATCGCCCACTACCACTGTATCCATGTGACAAATCCACACAAGCGCCGGCTCCGCCTCCGGTCCCGGAAGCTCTGCCATAAGATTGAACCTGCCGGGAAGCACCTCCTGTCTCTTCACCGTCACCCCCGGAAGCCCAGAAAGCCGCCGGGAAATAAATTCCCCGACGGCGCTCTCACAGGCTCCCGGATTGGTGCTTTCAATCTGAATCAATTCCTTTGTCAGTATCTCTGCTGAAAATTCCTCTGTCATTTTCCCAATCCCCCTGTATTTTATTGTATTTTACCGAAGTGCTTTTTACCTCAGGTATGTTGATTTCTGCTTTTATCTGCTGTTCAGCTACTGAATCCAGGCTCCATTTGCTCCTACATAGTAGCCGTCCGGAGTTCTTGTGTTGGCTAACATCGCTCCGCTGCTGTTGCAGTAGTACCAGGCATTTCCATCCTGAATCCATCCGGTCCGCATTGCTCCGCTGGTGCGGTCACAGAAGTACCAGGTATTTCCGGACTGAATCCATCCGGTCCGCATATAGCCTGCGCTGTCAAAGCAGTACCATACGCCGCTGATCTGAAGCCATCCGTTTGCAGGATAGGAACCATTGGCATACTGATACCACCAGCCAATCTCATTTCTCATCCATCTGTCAACACCAGAGCCGCCCGGAGTAGAGGTTGTTCCGCCTGTGCCTGTGCCATAATGTCCGGCGCGGATATCCTCCAGCATCTCTTCATCTACATAAATATAATCAGACTCGAACCAGTCACCCTTCTTATTGTCATTTCCTACAGAACGAACCTTAAAGTAAAATTCGCCTTCTCTGGTAATTCTGTCTGCAAAATTGTAATAAGTATTTGTAGTGGTAACTGTTTCTCCTACAGAGCTGTTGCCGCGGTAAAGACGTACCTGATAGCTGTTTCCTCCCTCGGACTTCTCCCATCTTGCTGTCGTGGAATCATCGTTCTCCCACGCAACATCTTCGATATCAAGGCTTCCCTCCAGCTCATCCAGCTTAATGGTTACGATTAAGGTAGAGCTGCTGTCCTCACGGCGGGATTTGATGTACTTGGCATCATCTCCGCGCAGCTTTACTCTGCTGGAGCTCATGGAACCAAAATAGTAATCAGAATCTGCCTCCAGTGTAATGGCAACCTGCGGAACATCCCCGCTGTTCCACTCTCCATTGTCATTGACAATTTCTACATCTTCAATAGAATAATTGGAACCATTGGTAGTAACGCTCACATCACCGCTTTCGTCTCCCACCTGTACATCAGAATCAATCGTCAGCTCAATGCTGGTAATCTTCGTTCTCTCCTCTGCAGCCATAGCCGTTCCTGCAAACACTACAGCCAGGATTCCTGCACTGGTCATCACTTTCATTCCTTTTTTCCATAACATCATACGCTTCTCCTCCTTTTATCACCCTGACGTCTGAATATCACCGTCGTACTCTGACATTTCTTTTATATTATCATAATAAGCGGAATTCGTGTCCAGAATATGTACAGTTCATAACAATTTGCTTACGGAAACCAGAACATTTTTTAACCATTGCCAGCTTTTCCTGTTTTTATTCCATAGAAAGTAATTTCCTGTGAAAATGAAAAAGGGGATATGGAATCATCCATATCCCTGAATTTTCAAATATCTTTCTGCTGCCGCGGCAAATCAGCCGATTTTCAGCCGAAACTTCTGAGCTTCTTTTTCTGAATCCACAACCTGAATCACAGCTCCCAGGGACTGCAGCTTCTCTTCAAAGCACTCATAACCTCTCTGAATATATCCAATCTCATCTACAACTGTATAACCGCTGGCAGAAAGGCCTGCCAGAACAAGAGCCGCACCCGCTCTTAAATCCGGTGATTCTACCTGGGCGCCGGTAAATCCTCTGACGCCTTCAATAATCGCCACGGTTCCTTCTACCTTAATATTTCCGCCCATTCTGGTCAGTTCATCTACATATTTGAATCTGTTTTCAAAAATACTCTCTGTAATTACGCTGGTTCCCTCGGCAAGAGCCAGAGTAACCGTCATCTGAGGCTGCATATCCGTGGGAAATCCCGGATAAGGAAGGGTCTTGATGTTTGTTGAATGCTGACGCGGTTTTCCTACCACACGCACCTCATCATCTCCCTCCAGCACCTCACAGCCAATCTCCACCAGCTTGGCTGTAATCGCCTCCAGATGCTTGGGAATCACATTTTTCACTGTAATATCGCCGCGGGTAATCGCTGCCGCACACATAAAGGTACCTGCCTCAATCTGATCCGGAATAATGGAATACTCCGTACCATGAAGCCGGCGGACACCGCGGATCCGGATAATATCCGTACCTGCCCCTTTGATATTGGCTCCCATGCTGTTTAAGAAGTTCGCCACATCTACTACATGGGGTTCCTTCGCAGCATTCTCAATAATTGTCTGTCCCTCTGCCATAGCTGCCGCCATCATGATATTGATAGTAGCGCCGACAGAAACCACATCCAGATAAATATGGCTTCCCACCAGATCAATGGCATGGGCTACCACAGCGCCTCTCTCGATCTCAATTTTAGCTCCCAGAGCCCGGAATCCCTTTAAATGCTGATCAATCGGTCTGCTGCCGATATTACAGCCGCCGGGGAGAGGCACCTCCGCACTTTTATACTTGCCAAGCAGCGCCCCGATAAAATAATAGGACGCTCTGATTTTCCGGATATACTCATCATCTACAGAAACCTCACGGATTGTGGATGCATTGATCCTGACTCTGTGACGATCCAGACGCTCTACAGATGCCCCGATCTCTTCGATGGCCTCCAGCAGCACATTAATATCACGGACATCCGGCAGATTCTCCACAATCACATCCTCGTCCGTCATAATCGCTGCCGCCAGAATACCAAGGGCAGCATTCTTAGCCCCGCTGATTACTACATCACCAACCAGGGGGTTGCCGCCTTTCATAATATATTGATTCATCCCACACCTCTGCCTAAATCTCTTCCTAAATCACCAAAAACCGAAGCTTTTATCTGTTCTTTATTTATCTCTATCTGTTAAAAATTACAGCTGTTCAGGACGGCCTGACCTTTCCGCCCGACGCTTCGGCGGGGAACACGGAAGCCCTGAACTGCTGTCAAAAATAATCAAATTCTGTCTGTTTTTCATCCACCGGGCCATCTAAGCGCCCAGTGTCCTATAGATTATACCACATAAATCCGATTTGTAAAGAGAAACGAACATTCCAGGACATTACCGGGGCCAAACTGCGCAGATAAAATCATTTCCGCGCCGGCGGAAGAATTCCGTACTGTCGTTCAGTCCCGCCTTGTAGGTTTCCCCGGAAGCCGGATCATATACTGTCACATTATACTGATCAAAACCGCACAGAAGAAGATAGCCGCCATTCTCCGTAAATCCCAGAACCGGCATATTCTGATCAATAAAATAAAGCAGCTGCTGCATACTGCAGCCTCTTGCATCCAGAATCATCAGACCGTCCTCGAGAACACAGCTGTCCGTAAAACTTTCCAGCTGCCGCTCTACCGGAGCAAAGACAGAAGCCGGATCCTTAATATTTTTTACCGGTCCCCGGTTGACCCTGCTCCACAGAATCCTGTGATTGCTGTCTGTGACAACCCCCATTTTTTCATACGCCATCTGCATGGCTTCCGAAAAATCTGTAGTTGTTTTCTGAAGATGACCGCCGCTGTAGGCATAAAACTCCAGACTTTTCACCTGATAATTGGATTTCAGCTCCAATACATCCGACTCACTGTCACGAATCTTTTTGGGAACCGAAATCCGTACATTCCTGGAACTGCGAATTTCCTGAGAGAGCTGTACAAAATACACCTTTCCCTTATCCGCAGATGCATACCAGCCGATTCCCTCCAGATTTCCCGGTCCCATGGACACGTTGCATACAATCGTATCCGGCTGGGCCTCTGTATAACCGCCTCCTCCTGTTTTGGAAACACGGCTCAGATGAATCCGGCTTTCTTCTACCCGGACCTGGGAAATATAGTATCCGGGCTTTTCATAGCTGGTTTCCTCCTGCATCTGATCATTGATAATCCGAATGCTTTCCATCGGAAGCTCCCGGACACGCCCATTGTCCATCCAGACGTCCTCTTTATTTGCAGTTCCATACACCAGATCGCTTCCTACAAAGCCGAGAACCCGCACATATTTTCCTGATTCTCCCCGGATTTCCCGTTTTTCTCCTGTATTCAGATCCATCAGACTGAGGCTTTCCGAATCATACCGGCTTCCTCCCGCCTGCCATGCAATCCGGCTTCTGTCTGCGCTGACAGCATAGCTGCCCTCCTCAAGGGCATCTGCCACTACAATATTTTCCCGGCTTTTCAAATCAATACCGTAAACGGCGTGATCCACATACAGATACAGCATTCCCTGATCATTCCGGTAAACAAGCTGCTGCAGATCATCCTCCAGCGCTTCATAAGAACCAGTATAAGGAATATAATAAAGCTCCTCCAGCGCATTCTGACCGGAATCATAGTGATAACCGACAATTCCCATGCTTCCTTCATGATTGCCGCGGTTCATGTATCCATACACCAGGAAATCCACATCTCCGCTGTCTTCCACAGACAGAATCGAGATATCATGCTGTCCGTAATAATTGCGGGGATCTGTTACATCGCTGCTTCGGAAGGAAAAGACCTTCGCCCCCTTCTGCTCCTTCTGATCGTAACTCCATAAATCCCTGTTTACCCGGTAAGCCAGAATATTTCCATCCGGACTTTTTTTAACCTCAACCCGCTCATCCCTGGTAATTCCCAGCAAAATCCGCTTTCCTGCGTAATCCGTCTGCTTTCCCTGAAAAATCTGGTTTACCTGCCGGTCATAATCCATCAGATAAATCCGAAGAGAGTTCCACTTCATAGTGAAATTTTCCTCTACCTGATAATACTCCGTATCATCCTCTCCGTTTTTCCGTTCCGCCAGATACGTCAGCTGAACGCAGCTCATAATTCCATCCAGTTCCTTGAGAGTCACCTGGACCTGACTTGCCGGCTGCATATCCAAATCGCCCCAGGTCAGATGGGAAAAGCTGGAACGAATAGAAGCTGTTCCAAAGGAGCTGTTATCCTCCGAAGGACTTGTCTCCAGATACGTAGTCAGCTCCTTTGCCTGAGTATAATCAAAGGTTCTGGCTGAAAAATCTGCAGCCAAATCCAGCATGGCAGAAACTCCCTCATTTTCTGTCCAGAGAATTCTGGTATAATAATGAATCATTCCATGCTGCTCCGTATTTAAATCCAGGCGCAGCAGATATTCCTGCTCCCGATTCAAAAGATTCTGAATGGGAAGCACTGCCCGAATCTCTTCTCCGTTCTGTTCCCACTGTTCCAGGGCAGTGCGCTCTATCAATCGCTCCCGATCCATGGTTCTGATTTCATAGCTGATGCCCGTAACTGCATCTCCGCCCTTTTCAATCAAAACTGTCAGAGCCCGATCCTCCGGCAATACAGTCAGACTGTTTCCTGCTGCCCGGTTATCCACCTCCTGCACATATCCGGCCATGGGATTCGTCTTTCGCCCAAACATCTCCACACTGACTGCCGGAAGAGACGCCTCTCCCATATCTACATATACTACCTGTTCTTTGCCGCTGTTCCTTCCGGACAGAAAAAAATATGCCAGCAAAGCGGCAGCAAAAACTCCAAACAAAATTACTGCTCTTTTTATTACTCGATTCATTCTGTCTCTATCCTTATAATTCCGTACTAATTTTTCCCCGGTTTCCGGTTTTCTTTCACTTTCCCAGCGCTTTTTTTCGCTTTTTTAACCCTTTCCCAGCGCTTTCTTCCGCTTTTCAAACTTCAGGCACACGGAAACTCAAGACATATTTTATCTGGTTTTCCGGCAAACTACAACCAAATCTTTTCTTAAATTTTCAGGATATCCTTGCGCAGGCAGGAAAAATCCTTTATAATAGGTTCTACCACTTCGGACATTCTTATGTCTCATTCCGTTTTCGGAAATTTTCAAATCTGTTTCCCACAGCAAATTTATCATTTATTCCAATTACACATATGGAGGTATCCTTTTATGGCATACGAAGCTTTTTTAGAATGCCTGCTTCAGAACCTGCAGGCTGCCCTTGGCGAAGAATTTCACTTTATTCTCCGTCCCCTTCCCCGCAATAACGGTGTTACGCTGGACGGACTGACGCTCCAGGGCCCCGGTGCTCATCTGGCTCCCACGATTTACCTGAATCCCTACTATCAGAAACTGATCCGCGGTTCCTCCCTGGAATCCATTGTTGAAGAAATTCTTCAGCTTTACCAGACCACACCGCCTCCGGCCTCTCTTACCGCCGAATCTGTCATCAATTTCGAATATTTAAAAGACAAGATCATGTTCCGCATGATTCACAATGCATCCAATCAGGTGCTTCTTTCCGATGTTCCCCATATTCCTTATCTGGATCTTTCCATTATTTTTTTCCTCTCCCTGGAACGCACAGAGACAGGCCAGGTTACCGCCATGATTCACAACAGTCATGCCCGCATGTGGAATGTCACTGCCAAAGATTTGTGGAGACTGGCCAGGGAAAATACTCCGCGGGAATTTCCTGCAAAAATTCAGAGCATGCAGGAGCTGCTGCAGACCATGGCCGGAGATACCTCTCAGGATGCCTGTGACCCGTCTCTTCTCGAGCTTCTCCTTCAGTCCCCCAGCGAAACCATTCCGCTTTATGTCCTCACCAACCAGACCGGTCTGTATGGAGCGGCCTGCATGATTTATCAGGATATATTAAAGGACTTCGCCGCCCGTCTGGAGAAGGATCTCATTGTCCTTCCCTCAAGCGTTCACGAAGTCCTTCTGACACCGGACAGTCCCGATACCTCTTATGAAGATTTAAGCAATATGGTACGAACCATTAACACACAGGAGGTTCCCCTTGAGGATCAGCTGTCCAATCAGGTCTATCTCTACACCCGATCCGATGACCGGCTCCGCATTGTATCCAACAGCTTTCCGCCGGTCGGAGCAGCCGCCCTCTCCTGATTTTCTTTATTTATCCTGGCCCTCCAGTTCCAGCAGCATGGTTTTTACCTGCAGCATCCGATCCCGCAGCACAACAGCTTCCTCAAAGTTCAGCTCTGCTGCAGCCTGATGCATCTTCTTCTGAAGCTCCTTTGCCAGCTTGTTCAGTTCCTTCAGACTCATAGACTCCAGATCCTTCTCCTCCGAAGCCGGATTCCGTTCTGCCGCCTTGGAAATAGCAATCAGATCCCGCACTGCCTTTTTAATCGTAGTCGGTGTAATGCCATGCTCCTCATTATACTTTTGCTGAATCTGGCGTCTTCTGTTGGTCTCCTCAATCGCCACACGCATAGAATCCGTTATGGTGTCTGCATACATGATTACATGGCCTTCCGAGTTTCGGGCAGCCCGTCCGATGGTCTGAATCAGAGATGTTTCTGAGCGGAGAAATCCTTCCTTGTCCGCATCCAGAATCGCCACCAGCGTAATTTCCGGGATATCCAGGCCTTCTCTCAGCAAATTGATTCCCACCAGAACATCAAACACATCCAGACGCATATCACGGATAATCTCAGCCCGCTCCAGGGTATCAATATCCGAATGAAGATACTTTACGCGGATTCCCACATCCCGCATATAATCTGTCAAATCCTCTGCCATCCGCTTGGTCAGAGTCGTAATCAGCACCTTATGATGAGCTGCCACCTCCCGGTGAACCTCAGATACCAGATCATCAATCTGCCCTTCCACCGGCCGCACAGAAATCTCCGGATCCAGAAGTCCTGTAGGACGGATAATCTGCTCTGTCCGCATCAGCTCATGCTCTGCCTCGTAAGGACCAGGGGTAGCAGATACAAACATCATCTGATCAATCTTGCTTTCAAATTCTGTAAAATTCAGCGGCCGGTTATCCAGCGCTGAGGGAAGACGGAACCCGTAATCTACCAGAGTCTGTTTTCTGGAACGGTCTCCCGCATACATGCCCCGTACCTGCGGAAGCGTAATGTGAGACTCATCTACAATAATCAAAAAATCTTCAGGGAAATAATCAATCAGCGTCCACGGCGGTTCTCCCGGCTTTCCAAAGGTCAAATGGCGGGAATAGTTCTCAATGCCGGAACAAAAGCCGGTTTCCCTCATCATTTCCACATCAAAATTCGTCCGTTCCGAAATCCTCTGTGCCTCCAGAAGCTTGTCCTCGCTTTTAAAGTACTTCACCCGCTCCTTCAGCTCTTCCAGAATATTTTCGGTTGCCTGCATCATTTTCTCCCTGGGAACTACATAATGGGATGCCGGAAAGATTGCAATGTGTCCCAGCTGCAGCTTCGGCTCCCCTGTCAGACCGTCAATCTCTGTAATCCGGTCCACTTCATCTCCGAAAAATTCCACCCGATAGGCCTCGCTTCCGGAATATGCCGGAAAAATCTCCACTACATCTCCCCGCACCCGAAAGGTTCCCCGGTGGAAATCCATATCATTGCGGGTATACTGAATATCGATCAGCTTGTCAATCACTTCGTCCCTGTCTTTTATCATACCCGGCCGGAGAGAAATCACCATCTCCTGATAATCAATCGGAGAACCCAGCCCGTATATACAGGATACAGAGGCCACAATAATCACGTCTCTTCTCTCAGAAAGCGCCGCCGTAGCAGAATGACGCAGCTTATCAATCTCGTCATTAATTGCAGAATCCTTCTCAATATATGTGTCCGTAGAAGGGACATAGGCTTCCGGCTGGTAATAGTCGTAGTAGGAGACAAAATATTCCACAGCATTCTCAGGGAAGAACTCCTTAAACTCACCGTAAAGCTGGGCTGCAAGGGTCTTGTTGTGGGCAATAATGAGGGTGGGCTTCTGTAACTGCTGGATCACATTAGCCATGGTAAAGGTCTTGCCGGACCCCGTAACCCCCAGTAAAGTCTGGAATTGATTGCCTTCCTGAAACCCTTTAACCATCGCCTCAATGGCCTGGGGCTGGTCGCCGGTGGGGGCGTATTCTGAATGTAATTTAAAACCGTTTTGTGCTTCTTGCATAAAACACCTCCAGATTTCAAAGTAAAAAAGGATTCAGGCATAGTAAACCTTCTGCGTCTACTATATCACATGCATCTTTAAAAGTACAGAAGCGGCAAACATTTGTTCTTGAATTGGTCTCGCTGTATTCTTCAGAAAAAGGAATGCTATACCACAACACTAAACATTCTCTTTTCATAGTTGATTTTTCCGTTGTCTGCCAACCTCCGACACCTTCACTCAAAAAATATATGAAATTTTAGGTGTCAACCCACCGCTGATACACAGCTTTTCTAATTACATTCTACACAAAATATTTCAAAAGAAGAATACGCTGCATTAAAGACCTGGATAAAAAAATAATTTTTTTGTTATTCTTTATTTACAAAAACACTGAGCGCTTGCAAAAGCAGATAAATACTCTACCAAAGCAATAGCTCCATGTTTATGCCCTAAAAACAGACTCTCTAAAATAATATACCACGGAATCAATAAAAACGCTCAAATCAATATTTAAGAAGTCTGAACCATCATAATTCCCACACCATGCAATTCTGATTTAATTATAAACACTCGAATGCCTTCTGCTTTCATTTTTGTGGGGTTACAGCACTGTTCCGTTGCGTAAAAACCCCGAACCTCCGCCTGCGCGAATGCTCTGATCACCCATTCGCGACGTGCGCCGCAAGGAACACCCCAAAAAAACAAGGGGCTGTCGCTTTAACGATTAATAAATCGTGAAGCGGCAGCTTCCTTTTTGCT
>ERZ835762.171-NODE-171-length-87695-cov-14.021292_pt1 | contig 87695 bp, 79 predicted proteins | sample MGYA00519687_ERZ835762 | MGnify/ENA primary metagenome ERZ835762 (study PRJEB31850, sample SAMEA3708783) | human gut metagenome | biome: human gut; feature: human-associated habitat; material: faeces | place: China | collected 2014 ... | reverse complement strand
GGACAGCTACGGGGTAGCTATGGAGTGCCAGGGCTTTGTAAACGGCTTCAAGCTGGCCCTGGGGCTGTGTATGGGGGTGTGCTGCTGTGGATAGCCTGCTGGTCATGTTTGAGGCTTGCACCGACAGCCCCGCTTATATGCGCCTGGACAGCGAACAGGAGGCCGCCGCCGCGGTGCTCTCCATCATGGGGGATAACCCGGAGCTGGAGGAGCTGGTCAACGCCCACACCTACACGGCGAAACAGGAGGGGTTCGTCAACGGCTGGGCCTGGGCACAGGCTACAGCGAGGGAGTGCTTGGCCCTTCGGGAATTGCCTGTGCTGGTAGAGAACTACGGCCCTGGCCGAAGGTGCGGAACCTGCGGGTGGTTCGTGCAGCACTACCGATATACCGGGGCCTACCCCTGGTTTGCTGTGGTGGGGTGTGGGCATTGTACCGACCCGGAGACAAAAAAGAGCCTCACACGTAATCCGGTTTGGCGTGGGTGTGAGCATTGGAGGCCCAGCGGCTGAGTGCTGCCGGGCTCTCCTTTTATGGCCTTGGATTTCTCTCTGTTCGCTCGTTGTTCGTTTCTTTTAGGGTCTCCCCAATCTCCCAATTTTCTCAGGCTTCGCTCTTGGTTCGTGCCCTCTTATAGAGGTCGGATTCTCCCGGCTTTCTCCCGGCTTCACCGATACTCCCGCAGCACTTGGGATACCCTGGGATGCCGCAGCACCCGCAGGGCTGCCGCCTCCAGCTTGCGAACCTCCTTCTCCGGTACGCCGGTGGCTGTGGCTATCTCCGCCACGGTCTGGCCCCGGTAGTAGCGCCGCCGCACCACCTCCCGCTGCTCCGCCGGGAGTGCGCCCAGGGCGTGGTCGAGGATGCCGTGGAGCTGCTGGTGGTCACTGTGGGCCTCTGCCTCCTCGATAGCGGCGGCCCCCGCCGGATCTTCCACCACGGCCTCCAGGGTATCCGCGTCCGGGTCGTCGTTTAGTGGAGCGTCCAGACTGAGGGCCCGGTCGAGCGGGTCGAGGCGGTCGCGCTGTGTACGCCGCCCTGTGGCCGCTGTAAACGCTGCTTTGAGCCGTAGGGCGTACACGGAGAGCAGGGGCCCGTCCGCCTCTCTCCACCGCTCCAGCGCGTCCAGGAGGGCTATAAACGCCTCTTGCTCCAGGTCGTCCAGCTCGGCGCTATTCCGGAACTTCCAGACGATAGAGCGGATGAAGTCCTTTACCTGGTCATAAAGCTGGGACATATTCTCAGATACATTTTCTCCGGCCTGGATGCGGGCCACAAGCTGCTCGTTTGTCAATCCTGGCATCCCCCTTTCTAAAAATAGAAACCGATATCTCTATTTTAAAATGCCTATTGTTATATTTCAAGTATAACATTTATTTTCACCAATGGAAGCGATGTTTCAACACCTCCTGCCGGCGTTCTAATGTGCTCGACCTCAATTTTGGGTTCGTTAAGTTGTCGCACATATCTCTAGTTTTCCCTAGTTCGTCGGGCGTTCCGCATTCGTTTCGTTTTTTATTAGTAACGCTGCAACGCTGAAAGCTAGTAAAAATAAGGCTTCCAGGCTATTTTCGTTCGTATTCGTTTGTTTTCGTTCGGAACGCCACCAGGCTCTAACCCGCAGAAAATAAAGCTTCCTGCTGCTGCCTAGGCTTATTCGTTTGTTTTTGTCGGTTTCATTTGTTGCGATGTCGCAATAAAAAAGGGTATAAAAATACCAGGGATAAATTCCCTGGCTTAAATGAACGGTATTAAGTCTTTTATCGTTTGCAATGTATCCAATGCTTTTTTCATTGAAGAATTCTCCGCCAAATACTCAATCCCTGGCGGCGTTATTCTCAATTTATTGTATTGAAGCTTTACTTGCACCTCTGGATTTCCCATGAGTTTTTTAGATATCACACCTGTAATGTAACCATACTCTGATAAGTTCTGAAAAATATAGTTCCAGTATGATTCATTGATACCAAGTGCTTCCGGAGAAAGCAGTTCTGGATCTGGAGCAATTCCCTTTTTCAGGCATTTGTATAAATAGTCAAGAATCTTTGCGGCTATCACAAAATAATCATCTCTGGTCATGTACATCACCTCTTAATAAAATTTTATGGTAAATTTCTGTTACTTCCTGTATTAATTCCTTATCATTCAGCACTTCCCCATCAGCCTCATCAAAAGGCTCATATGATGCGCATATCTCAGGCATATTATCTAACATATCAAGCCACTCTTCATCCTTTAAATCTAACATTGCTTCTGGAAAATCGTATGAAAAATCATTGCAGTTATATTCTCCATCTATGAGCTGTCGCATCATTTCCAATAATTTTTCTTTCATTTACTCCCCCAACCCTTCTTCGGCTTATTTCTGACTACAATCGAAACCACTTCTTCGGTCTGCTCATTCTGAATTGCAGCTATTCCATTATAAAACTTTACTGTTCTTCCCCCTTCTTCCAAATAATTCACGGAAGAATCCAGCACCTTTAATAATTCATCTTCGGTAAAAGCCTTCTTTCCCCTTCCTATTTTCTGTCCAAGATAGCGGTTTAATGAATGATCCGTAAATTCATATCCTTTATCCTTAAATCGGTAATATGTGCTCCGCATCTTACTTCTGTATTCTTCTGAGTAAGATTCTTTTTCCATAATTTTTGAAATGGTTGCAAATTCTCTCTTCTTAGCGTTCCATTTCTCACTATCAGTATACTTCATTGTTTGGAAAGAATCCAGAGTTTCAGGCGCATCCTTACCCAGTATTTTTCGGTATCTTTGGAACTGCTCATTATCTGTCTTTTTATTTCGCTGCTTCCGCTCTGCCAGGCGCTTATCTGGATTCTTTTCAACATACTGCTCGCGCCACTGCTTGTAGGTCATATCTGCCGGGACTTCATAGGTTTCCCCTGTTTCTGAATCTCTAGCTACTCTGGTCAGACCTTCGGCTGGGCTGAATTTTCAACTGGTTAAACCAGCTCAATATTGTGCCGGTTGGCTGATTCATTCTCTTTTTAAGGCCTCTAAAATCTCGCTTTTTACCGCCCAGTAAAAAGGGAATAATTCTCCTATACGTTTCCCCCTCTGGTGTATTTGATACTGCCGTTACAAAAATGAAGTTTTATGAAGCAAAAACAAAGGATGCCCGCTCAAGACACCCCTTCATATATTCTCTACCCCAGCAAATACCCCAGGGCTGCAGCCATTATGCAGTTGATTGTAATAGACATCATGCAGAGCCTATAAAGTAATGTTTCCACAATGATTTCCCCTTTCTGTTGCGACGTCGCAACGCTTTCATAGTCGGCCCGGTAGTATTGGCAGCACACCGGGCCATCTGCCGCACTCTCGCAGCGGCCAGCGGTCAAAACTGGGTATATCTTCCAGAAATCTATGTAAAAGCCGTTCAATGTCTCACTGAGAGCCATTTGGTCTTGAGTTAAAATGGTTCTGCTTCTTCCTTCTGGCTCGCTCTTCTCGGATTCCATGAGTTCGGCCTAAATTGTAGAACACAGAAGCCGCTAGGGAACCAACTTTTAAATTATTATACTTTACCACTTCTTTATAAAGGTTTGCGAGTTCAGCCCCTTTAAAAAACACAATGGGTTGATATTCTAAAATCTCAATTTCTTTTTGAATATCCATATCAGGCCACCTCCGTTTTACTATTTGCTTTCAATCCTTGCTCATAGCCATATCGGAAAGCCTGATAAAATAAATCCTCTTGTATTGCAGATATATAATCTTCAAGGGAGCGTGTATGAGCTTTATATGCTTCTCTCACTTCATCAGCTGCATTTTCCTGTATTTCTTCAAGAAAAACATCATAATATTGACTAATCTTCTGTTTATCCAGCCCCTGATTTTCGAAACCTGAGCTATGCTGTTCTGTCTGCATGTTGAAAATCCTTTCCTTTGACAAGGGGGCAGCAGGTGTGCTATACTGCCTGCATACCCCTCAATTTGCTGTGTTGGCGGGTTACTTGCCTTAACGGTATTTGCGGTACTGTTAGGGCTTTTTTCTTCTGTTCTTCTGCTGTTCTGCGTTTGTAATCCATCTGCAATTATCGGGCTCATAATTTCCATAAACATTAATTCTGTCTATCGTTAAGTCATCTTCATATCCGTGACTATACGCCCATTTTCTAAAAAGCAGATAATCGTGCAACCATTCATCACAAACCCTAACATTTAACAATCCATAATTTTTATAATCCTTTGAGTGCTGATTGTAACAACGCTGTTTCATGTTCACCCAAATATGATACAATCGTTCTCCGCTGTAACCATGTTTTTTCCATAAGCAGCCGCATGATTTAACTTTTCCGTATCGCAATCCAGCTGATGCAATTACTTTTTTGTTTCCGCAATCGCACCGGCATAACCACTGCGCAACTACATTGCCGTTAGGTTGGACGCGGTTTTCTGCTCTTTTAATCACAACAAGTTTCCCATAGCAGTTTCCTGTTATATCAATAAGTATCCTTTTTCCCATTAGTACGCCTTTCTCTATATTTTCTTTCATGCGGCTTTGAAGCTTACCGATAAAGAAAAATCTGTTTTTCTCTTTTTTATGCTATCTGCTGCACCTGGGAACGTCCGAAAAAACTCGCCGTATATGTCTTTCCGTCTCCCCTGCTGCCCCAAATTAACTGACAGCTGAATAATGCCTTTGCTCCATGCACCACCTCATAGCCCAGCTGCTTCCAGGTGCTCCAGGTTTCGGCCTCTTCTGTGATGCCTGCTGCTGCCTTTGCAGCCTCAACTCTCTGCTGGTTGATTTCCTCAGCCTTCGCAGATAACCAGGCTCTGTGAAGGGCTTCACCAAAGCTCAGGCCCTTGTACTTCCGGAAGTTTTTCCAGGCTTTCAGCATAATCTTTCTTAAATCGTACTTCATGTTGCCTTTCTCCTTTCTGTTATGTGCTGCATCCGGGCGAATCATCTTCCTGGCTATTGCTTCCACTCAGTCCGCTCACAGGGATATGAATTTCGCCTTTGCATCTTTTCGGGATGCTCGTTTGCTTTAAGGAAACCGGATAAAGTCATCTTCCTGGCTATTGCTTCCACTCAGTCCGCTCACAGGGATATGGGCTTTATCTCCACAGCTTTTCGGGCTGTTCGGTGTTCCTTAACCTTATGGCTATATTGTAGCACTAACTCTAGTGCGTGTCTATTGACATAATCACTAACTTTAGTGCCAATTATAAACACTAGCTTTGTGCACATTAACACTAGCTTTAGTGTTCGATTTGTGCTAAAATATATTTGTAAGGTGGAGTAGGTCTGCTCAATTTTGAGCTGTCCTAATCTCCCAATAAAAGGAGGTTATTATGGCAATTAATTTTCAAAAGCTAGAACAAATGTTAGAAGCCCAGGGAAAAACATTTTACTGTTTGCGGCGGGATAAAGTAGTTGGAACAGAGACAATTAAAAAGCTACAGCAAAATACAGGATATATTGACACTCGCACTATTAACAATTTGTGTAAGTATCTGAGCTGCCAGCCAGGGGACTTGATGGAGTATACGCCGGATGATGCAGAGAAGAAAGATAATACACCCGATGCAGCGGAATAGGGCTTGCGCCCTGCTGCCAGATATGCTATATTGATAATACAAAAGGGAAAGCCAAAGACACACGGCCTACCCTCAAAACAGTAATTTTAGCGAGTTACTTACAGTAACAGCCGTTCACTATTGCGAGTAGTGGGCGGCTATTTTTTTCCCTTAAAGATTGTATAACACAATCCAACAAGGGCAACAATGAATATTCCAATCTGGATTAAATCCGAATATGTAACATACATTGGCATCGCCCTCCTTTCTTTCGTCTGGAGGGTTAGCCCCTCCGAAGTAGGAGGGTAGACCGCCTTTTATGTGCTTTGACTTTCCGTATCTGGATTATAGCACACGACCCGCAATGATACAATGCCTTATTTCGCCCTAATTTGACCGTTTACGGGCTTTTACGCCATTACCCTATAATTTTATCACAAAGATAATCAAAAAAGCCTTATAACGCATTTTAGAGGGTTATAAGGCCTTTCGAGGAAGGAACGGGCAGCAGGATTTTGTTTTACAGTGTTTTAAGCACAATTTCCGGATCCAGATAAAGAGGATGTACCGTTTTACCAAACTGTGACGGATCATTAAATATCTCTGAAAGCTGCTCCATTTCAAATTCCCCAACCGCTTCCATTATCCCGCTGACAACAAAGCCTTGTTGAGAAAGTGAACTTTTAATACTTCTAATAATTTCCACATCTGTTTCCGGCGTTGTGCCAATAGGAATTACAGTCTGGAGGGGCTTGTGGAAGCTCTCACCATTTTTATCTACATAATCAACCATGAAGTTTCTGATTTCCAGGGGGATTCCCATAGATTTTATAAATTGTGTTAACATATTTTTACCACCTCTTTTTTATTCGCTCCCCGGGCAGCTCAGCGGCTCCTAGGGGGCTTTTTATATATGTTTACTTACTCGCTGATACTCTTATTTGTTGGTTGGTGTCCCTATACCCATTGGAAAAACCAACGAGTAAGGCGCAAACCCTTATAAATCAAGGCTTCTCTTTACTCGTTGATGTCAACAAGTAAGGGCTGCTTACTATCTTTACTCGTTGATGCCAACGAGTAAGCAAACCCCTTGTAAAATATAGGTTTTTCCTTTACTCGTTGATTTTCCCAGGGTCTGTAAGGGAAATGGTAAAAACTTTATCTTTCCCAAAGCCAAAACCTGTAAATTTTATCAATCCCTCCTGGCTTAAAGCTGTCTTAGCGTTCTTTAAAGAATTGCAACTAACGCCCAGAGCTTTGGCCAGTCCATCAAGATCTCCAACTGCCATTTTCTCTCCTGGCTGATTTTTCAGTGTTTCAAGGATAAAATCTTTCGCATCCTCTACAGCTGGCCGGACGGTCTTTTCTTTAGCTTCTGCAAGTACAAAATCCCGGTCTTTCTTTTCTGAGTAGCTTTCAAAAACAGGAACACAGTTTTCATTAAGCGTATATAAAACAGTATCTTGAAGCCTGCCATAGTTTGACTTTTCTTGTGATATGTAACGCATATTGCTATCTGGACATGTTCCCACCATCAGCACAGAGCGGGAACCATCCCAGATATCAGAACTGTCAGCAATTCGTTTTCGCCCCCACACGCCGGACTGCTTATTTGCATGGGCAATAATAATAGATGTCACTCCGTACTGTTCCCCGTATCCCATCAGAGGGGAAAAACATTTTCTCATGGCGTTTCTATCGCCCATTTTTAAATTAGCAGGGATAAATGCCTGCAGGGGATCAAAAATTATCACACTGGGGCGGTTCTCTATGATAATACCTTTCAGTAAATCACTATCAAAATTAAGGTCAGTAAATCGGTCATCTTCTGGGGATAGAAAGCTAATTCTGCTGAGGTCTGCCCCATTGGCCTCTAATCTATTTCGTAAAACGTAAGACCAGGAATCTTCCGCCGAAAATATGAGGACGTTCTCTGGCTCCCCGGGTCCGAATGGAATGTTATTGGCAGTTAAAAAAGAATGCTGCCCTGTTGTGATGGATGCAACCAGGGCGCACCAGATAGAAGTTTTACCAGTTCCGCCCTCTCCCGCAATGGTGGTAATACCATATCGGGGAATATACCCAGAAATTAGCCATTCGGGTTCTTTTATTTCAACGTCGGCAGCATTGCTTAAGCTAAAGTCTACATTTTCTTTAGCGGCTCTATACCTTCCATTGTCCAAAACGGCAGCAGCATTTTTTGTATAAGGTTTTTTTGCCTTCCAGCCCCTTGTCAAAGCTGGGAAAACCTCCTTTTCAAGTTCTTCACTGGTGCAAGGTGGGGAACATTTCAATTCATTTTCCTCCCGTACCACTACTTTGATAGTTTCATCTGCCAGGCCGCTGTTTTTCAGCTTTCCAATCAATGACACCAGGGTACTTACTCTCTGGCCTTCTGGGATAGTGTCGGGAAGTTCAAACGGCGATTTACGCTCGTCTTGCGCCTTCCTACCGCCATTCAAAAAAGCCTTAACAGTGTCATTTACTGGGGTTATAGGACAGTCACCAGGGGATGTTTCCCACTCATAGCAGCGGCCGTTGGGGTGTAGGCTGGGCGGTGCCACAATATAGCCGCCATTAGCCCTTATATCAACGCCTTCATAAAGCCCTGTCTTGCACTTAAAGGCCTCTGAGGCTCCGTATATTAAGTGATACCCACCCCGGCCTGTGATGCTCTGCCAGGAATCGGGGAGAGCCCCATGGTTCTGCTGCCAGGATTTTAAAACCTCATAGCCATTTACCCCTTTTTCATCGTCAATATCTAAGTCAATTGCGAGTAAGCCAGAGGGCTGCCCCGTGGCAATGCCAATATTAAAATCTGGCGTATTTTCCCACCAGCTTTTTATTTGTTTGGGGTCTGTTGTTGCCCTATGAAAGCCGTTATTGATTGCCGGGGCTTTACCTTTCGGTTTAAGTGGAAACACTGCAAGCCCTAAACTGGCATAGTATAACGCCCATTCTTTTAAACTGTTGTTGTTGGGTTCAACCATTAGTATTTCTCCTTTGCTTCTTTCAGCAGGGACTGTATTTTAAGAATCAGCGCGCCGTTTACGCTGCTGGGATTCCGGCGCATATTGCCCACAGTACGGGCAGATATGCCCAGGCGCTTCCCCAGTTCCTCATCAGTCCAGCCTTTATACTCTTTGAGAGCGTATAAATCCACTTTGAAATCAATCTCCCATGATGGTGCTTTCATGTTCTCAGCTCCTCTCTATAGTTTCTTTCCCTCATCCACGCACCCCGCCCGGCGCATTATTCGATGATTTCAGTTACATCAACGCCCAGGGCTGCAGCCAGGCGACCGGCGCATAGTACAGTTATCTCTCTCTGATTAATAATAACATTCATTCTTGCCCTACTTACCCCATAAACCTTTGCTAGTTGCGCCACTGACATTTGCTTGGCTGCACGTGCAATTTTAACTTTTTCTGATGATAATTTCATTTCATCCCTCTCCTTCATAATTACTTTTGTTGTTATATTACCGCAAAAGTAATTGTATGTCAACTACAAAAGTATTTAAAATCCGTTGACATTTTCCAAAATCACTGATATTCTTATTCCTATAAAGCAAAGGGGGAAAACAAAAATGAGTTTTTCTGATAACCTGCAAAGAATACGAAAACAAAGAGGACTTTCCCAAAACAAACTAGCTAAAATGGCTGGCGTTTCTCAAACTTCTATATACCAATGGGAACGAGGAACGCGAAGGCCAAAGGGAGAACAGTATTTTAAGCTAGCGAATGCGTTGGGTGTTTCAGTTCATGTATTGGCAAATGATATTCCCAATCTTAGAGATATTTTCCCAAACTATAATAAACAGGAATGTATTACCCTGGGCGCACGCACTCAGCAGCTAAGAGAACAAAGGGGATTCACCAGGGAGGAATTAAGCACAATATGCGACCTATCTATTTCAGATATAGAGGATTTTGAAAATGAAATACGGGTTCCTACTATGCCAGAAGTTGAAAAATTAGCAAAGGGCTTTGATATGCCCCTCAATGAATTTGTATCAAACACAGATACCCAATGTGTTTTTCATGTCAAGAATGCCTCTCAACTATTTTCAACACTACCACTGCCTACACCACAATCAGCAACTGAAAGAATTTTGCTTAAAATGATACAAGAGCTAAACGATGACGGCAAATGTGAAGCGTTCTACTTTATTGACCAACTCCGCCAGTTAGATAAGTATACCGACAAGGACATAGACTTTAAACCTTATGAGGATATGCTGCAATCGCAACATAGCAGCCAGGAATCCGATGCCACCACAGAGAAAACTGCTACCACCTCCACCTCAGAAACAGTAACAGATAACTCTGAAATTATTACAGACAATCAATAATATTTCAGCATCGCTTCTTTCCCTCATCCATGCGCCCCGCCCGGCTAGAAGGGGAAGGAAACATGAGACATATTAAAACGCATACAAGGGGCTTTTCTGCTCTTTTGTATAAATTCTTTTATCTGTCTTGCTCCCTTCCTGGTAAAGAAAGGAGTGCATGACACATGTCCAGAAAGAAAAACACCCTTCCATCCGGCAATGTCCGGATTCAGGTCTACGACTATACCGACCTGGAAGGGAAAAAGCATTACAAGAGCTTTACGGCTCCCACAAAGAAACTTGCTAAAATGGCAGCAGCAGAATGGAAAGCGGCCAAAGAGGACAAGAGGATTATTCCTCAGAATATGACCATATACGAGGCAGCAGAACGCTATATTGCAATCAAAAAGCCTTCTATTTCCCCTTCTACTGTCGTAGGGTATGAGAAGATAAAGCGGAACTATTTAAACGGCAAATTCGGCTGTTTACGGCTTCCAGATATTGACAGCTTCACTGTTCAAGTATGGGTCAGTGACCTGGCTGCAAGATTAAGTCCTAAAAGCGTAAGAAATGCCTATGGGCTGCTGGCTGCTGTCCTGGATATGTTTGCCCCCGGCTTGCGGCTGAAAGTCACTCTTCCTGCTGCCCGGCGGCCCGACCTGTACTGTCCCAACGATGAGGACATAAAAAAGCTGCTACAGAGCATTCAGGGGACAGAGTTGGAAAAAGCCGTGTTGTTGGCTGCCTTTGCACCACTCCGGCGCGGGGAGATATCCGCCCTGGATGCAACGTGCATAAAAGGAAATACAGTGACAGTCAAGTCCTCCATGGTCTTAGATGAAAATAAGATCTGGGTAATTAAGCAGCCAAAAACAGGAAGCAGTTATCGTACTGTCGAAATGCCCACTTTTGTGATGGAGAAAATAGCCACAAAAAAGGGGCGAGTTGTAAACCTCACCCCCAACCAGATAACGCAGCAGTTCGGCCGGAAATTAAAGCAGCTTGACGTTCCGCATTTTCGCTTTCATGATTTACGCCATTATGCAGCATCCATTATGCACGCTATCGGAATACCTGACCAGTATATTTTACAGCGTGGCGGATGGGCTTCTGATAACATCATGAAATCTGTTTACCGGAATGTTATTGACCTGGAATCTGCCCGACAAAACAAGGCTATCAACAGCCATTTTGAAAAGTTAAAAGTCGAATAATATCACACGATATCACACAAAGTATCACACGAACCCTGTTTTTCCCTGTAAATACAAGGTTTTTACAGGGGTTCGATTCCCCTCAGCTCCACTTTTCAGGAAGCCTTGTAAATACTGGGGAAACCCTTTATTTACAAGGCTTTCAGGCATTTTGAGGGGTAAAAACATACCACCGGCCTGCTGACTGGTGGTATTAATTATCATGGTATTTGCACATCTTGCAGATTTCTTTCCATTTACTGTTTTCTAAAACAGCTTCACTCAAAACAGTTTCTTTTACAGAGCCTTCACAGGCATCCACAATCACAACACATTCCCCGATATCAATTTCTGTTTCAAGAATGGGGCATTTAATCATTTTCTAATACCTCCAATAGACTCCTAACTTTCTCGTCATATTCATCCGAACTATATGTATTACTGATTGTCTTTTCCTTTAAATTTATTGCAAATGCGCCGTTTCGAGAAATGTAAATAGTTACATCTCCATTCCATCTGCTATACGCCGTCACGGCTTCATTTACCCATTTCTGAGCCTGTTCTTTAGTTGTTCCATGTTTTCGGTCTTTATTTATGTGGCCTTCCGCAAAAACATAATCCGCCAATATTTGACCGTTTGCAGGCTATAAAATCTATAAGATAATTTATTAGAGACAATCAAATCGTTGCTGAAGATAAAAAATCTGTTGGCGGTGCTATATTAAGGTTGATGGAAACAACGGGGATTTAAAGCTTTTATTTGTATCTCCTGATGAAAAGATAATAAACTGAATAACCGCCGCTTTGCAGCGGCAAAAAAGCAGTAAATCCGCAAAGATTTGCTGCTTTTTTGCGCCTATTTTTGGAAATTTTCAAAAGATTCTGCATTAAATAGTGAAGCCCGGAAAGGTTCTTTTCTTCCGGCTGTCCCGGTCCAATCCGCTTAGTCTTCTCCCAGAAGAAGCTCCACCCTCTCCCTGTCAAATTCCACAAAGGACACACCGTCCACCTCAATCTGATACAGGGCATTGGCTGCAAGATGCTCTGCCGCCTGCTCCAGGTCCCGGATGCCGCTGGTATTTTCAAACCTGCGGATCACTGTGTCCAGCCCGCTTTCTGTCATCACACATTCCTCCGGCTTTAAGCTCATGCGGCGGAGAACCTTCGGAAGGGCAAAACGGGAAAAAATAATCTTTTTCTCCTCCGCCGTATAATCCGGAATGTCAATCACAGCAAACCTTGACATAAGAGGCGCGCTGATCCGTGATTTGTCATTTGCCGTTGCAATGGGATACACGCCCATGGTAGGCACCATGCACTCCATATAGTTATCAGTAAAGCCCAGATTGTCCAGAAGTGTCAGCAGAACATCCGCCGGATTTCCGCTTCCTCTGGCAGATGTGGCCTTATCCAGCTCGTTAATAATGAACACCAGATTGGATTCGCCTGCCATGGAAAATGCCTCCATAATCATGCCCGGCTTGGCATTGGCATAAACTCTGGAGCTTCCGGTCAGCTGCTCCGGATCACTGATAGAGCTCATATCCAGAGTAGTCCAGGGCAGCTTTAAAATTCTGGCAACCGCATAGGCAATCTGAGATTTTCCTGTTCCCGCAGGTCCCACCAGCAAAAGTCCATAGGCCGGCAGGGTATGGGTTCTGTTGATCTGAATAATCGTCTCCATAATCCGCTGCTTTACCCGCTCCATTCCGTAAAGCTCCTCATCTAAAATCCTGCGGGCCTCTTTTGGATCAATGGACTCAAAATAATGGTTCTTCCACTGAATATTCATCATAATGGAAAGCGCTCTCTGGGCATGGCGCCGCTCTTCCGGGGAAACCTCACTGGAACGGGCAACGGCAAGGTTTCTTCTTGCCCAGAGACGGATATTATCCGGCAGAGTCTTTCCTGCGCAGGTCATAAAATCTGTAATGCTCTGCAGACTGGTCAGCTTCATATCATCGCCATCCTCTGCCGCTTCCTCCTCTCCCTCTTCCTCTGAGAGCGCAGGACTGGCAAAGAGCCGCTCAATCATAAACTGAAGAAATCCGTCCTCGGCAGACAGCTTGGTCCCTCCGCCAAAGGCAGTCTCCCGGATCCGGTACACACAGTAGCCCTCCTCCCGGTTTTCTCCGGAAAGACGCACAGAAATATGGTTTTCTCCCAGCCACTTCAGCAGGCTTACAAAACGGGCATCCAGCTTCCGGATATCTGCCGCAGCGCCCTCCTCCTTAAATTCAAAGGAGGTTCTCTTTACAGGATTGGTAAACATTCCGCAGGAATGATGGGGCCACTTTCTCTCCCGGTTATCCAGAATCAAAATCGGTTTCTCCGGTGATGCCTCTGCTTCACTGGACAAAAAGGTTGTATACGTGCACACTGCCTGACCGTTTTTTTCATCCGGCATGTGGTTAAAATCAAATACTGGCATAGCTTCTTCTCCCCTGTATCTTATGTTTTAATTAGTTTTTCTCTCAGTTTACCATGATTTGACTCTCCCTACAACCCCATTTTCAGCTGTCCGCTCCTCTGCCCTTTTCCTCTTTCATTCATGCTGCAGACCTGTTCCCCTTCATGCCGCAGCACGTCCTCTGCGGAAAAATCCCTACCTCTGTCTCAGTTCCCTTGCTGCCAGAAGTCTTCTTGCAGCTTCCCTGGTATCTTCCTGTGAGCCAAAGGTGGAAAAACGGAAATATCCTTCCCCGCAGGCTCCAAATCCCGCTCCCGGAGTTCCCACAATCTGAAGTTCCTGAAGAAGATAATCAAAAAACTCCCAGCTTCCCATGGAATCCGGGCATTTCATCCAGATATAGGGAGCATTTTTTCCGCCGCAGTACCAGATTCCCAGCCGATCCAGGGCATCCATCAGACAGACTGCATTTTCCTTGTAAATCCTGATATTTTCCCGGATCTGCTTTTGTCCTTCCTCTGAAAACACTGCCTCTGCCCCTTTTTGAATCACATAGGACACGCCATTGGTTCTGGTTGTGCGGTTTCTCACCCACATCCGGTTCAGATTCATGTCTCCCCTGCTTAATTCCCGCGGAATCACCGTATATCCGCATCTTGTTCCTGTGAATCCTGCCGTTTTGGAAAGAGAGCAGATTTCAATTGCACACTCCCTTGCGCCCTCGATTTCAAAAATACTGTGAGGCAGCTTCTCGTCCTCAATAAAGGCTTCATAGGCTCCGTCAAAAAGAATCACTGCGTCTGTGCTTCGCGCATAATCCACCCAGGTTTTCAGCTTTTCACAGTCAAAAACAGCGCCGGTAGGATTATTAGGGGAACAGATATAAATAATATCAGCCTGAAGCGACGGATCCGGAACCGGTAAAAATCCATTTTCCCTTCCCGCCGGAAGATGGAGAATCCTGTTTCCTGCCATAACATTGGCATCCACATATGCAGGATAGGCCGGCTCCATAATTAAAACCGTCTTGTCCCGGCCAAACAGATCCAGAATATCTCCCAGCTCATCACTTGCCCCGCTGGATACAAAAACCTCCTCCGGCAGAAGGCTGACGCCTCTGTTCTGATAATACTCTGCAATCCTGCGGCGCAAAGCCGGATCTCCGCACTCCGGCATATAGCCGTGAAACGTTGCCGCCCTTGCCTGATCCTCCACAGCCTCGTGCAGAGCACGAATCACTGCGCCGCACAGGGGACGGGAAACGTCACCGATCCCCATCCGGTACAGGCGCGCACCCGGATGCTCTTCCAGATAAGCTCCTGTTTTCTGGGCAATATGATAAAATAAATAAGAATCCTTTAACTGACTGTAATTGGTATTGGGTATCATCCTGTTTTCCTTTCTCTGTTTTCTTCTCTCTGTTTTCCCTTTTCTGTCACAAATCCCTCTGAGACAGCCTCCGCTCAAACCTGTCTTTTCTGGTGTCCTCAGGCACTGTTGTGGGATATTCTCCGTTAAAACAGGCTGCGCAGTAATTTTCACCGCCTGCCAGACGGCCCAGCTTTTCCATAGGCAGATATCCCAGGGAATCTGCTCCGATCATTTCTGCAATCTCCTCCATGCTGTGATGACAGGCAATCAGATTTTCTTCCGAATCAATGTCTGTTCCGTAATAACAGGGATGAAGAAAGGGAGGCGCAGAGATTCTCATGTGAATTTCCGCCGCGCCTGCATCCCGCAGCAGGCTCACAATCCGTTTGCTTGTCGTTCCCCGGACAATGGAATCGTCAATAATAATGACTCTCCGTCCTCTGATTGCACTTTCCACCGGGCTTAATTTGATCCGCACCTGATCCAGACGGTTGTTCTGTCCCGGAGAAATAAAGGTTCTTCCAATATATTTGTTTTTAATCAGTCCGATTCCGTAGGGAATCCCCGATGCCTCCGCATATCCCAGGGCCGCATCCAGTCCGCTGTCCGGAACACCGATTACAATATCCGCCTCAACAGGATACGCCTCTGCCAGAAGTTCTCCTGCTCTTTTTCGGGATTCATGGACAGAAATCCCGTCTATGACAGAATCCGGTCTTGCAAAATAAATATATTCAAAAATGCAGGTTTTCCGCTTCTGCTTTCCGCAGTGTTCCCGGCGGGAAATAACCTCGCCGTCACGAAAAACAAGAATCTCTCCGGGAATCAGATCCCGGACAAATTCTGCCCCCACTGCAGACAACGCGCAGCTTTCCGAAGCAGCCACCCAGGCTCCGTCCGGCATTTTACCATAGCAGAGAGGGCGGAAGCCAAAGGGATCCCGAACCGCAATCATTTTTGCAGAAGACATGAGAATCATCGAATAGGCGCCCTCCAGCGTATCCATAGCCCTGCTGACTGCCTCCTCAATGCTAGAGGAGTGAAGCCTTTCCCTTGTGACAACATAGGCAATGGTTTCTGTATCGCTGGTTGTATGAAAAATCGCACCGGAAAGCTCCAGCTGGTCCCTCAGCTTCAAAGCATTGCTCAGATTGCCGTTGTGCGCCAGAGCCATTTTCCCTTTCTGATGATTGACCTCAACAGGCTGGCAGTTATTCCGTGTATTTCCTCCTGTGGTACCGTATCTGACATGGCCCACAGCCATGGTTCCCTCTGACAGGCGGGGAAGTGTTTCTTTAGAAAACACCTCATTTACCAGCCCCAGATCCTTATAAGATGAAAAAACGCCGTCATCATTTACCACAATTCCGCAGCTTTCCTGTCCCCGGTGCTGAAGCGCATACAGCCCGTAATAGACAACCTCCGCCACAGCCTCCCGTTTCGGGCTGACGATCCCGAAAACGCCGCATTCCTCATGAACAGCCATAATCCGATTTCCTCCTGAATCTTATTTTCCCATACTCCGTCCAAGCGCAGCGCCTATGAAACCGCAAAACAAAGGATGCGGTTCATTGGGACGGCTCTTAAACTCCGGATGGAACTGAACGCCCACATAAAACGGATGGTCAGAAATCTCCACAGTCTCCACCAGACGCCCCTCAGGAGAAGTTCCGCTGATTCTCAGGCCTGCCTGCTCCAGTCTCTCCCTGTACGCATTATTAAACTCATACCGGTGACGGTGACGTTCATAAATCAGGTCTGTACCATAGCATTCTTTCATTTTTGTATTCTCCTGAATCAGGCAGGGATAGCTTCCCAGGCGAAGGGTCCCCCCTTTATCCAGATCCTCGCTCTGGCCGGGCATAAAATCAATCACCTTGCTGGCACACTGCTCATCAAACTCTCCGGAATGGGCATCCAAAAGTCCGGCTTTATTCCGGGCATACTCGATTACCGCAATCTGCATTCCCAGACAAATGCCAAGATAAGGAATCCTGTGCTTCCGGGCATAGGCCGCCGCCAGAATCATGCCTTCAATTCCACGACTTCCAAAACCGCCGGGAATCAAAATTCCCTGCAGTCCATCCAGAATTTCCCCGACATTTTCCCTGTTAATGGATTCAGAATCAATCCAGTGGATCCGTACATGAGAATGATAAGCATAGCCTGCATGGTTCAGCGCCTCTGCCACAGACAGATAGGCGTCATGCAGCTTCACATATTTTCCCACCAGGCCAATGGAAACCTCCTGATCCCGATTGCGAATCCGCTCCACCAGCTGCTCCCACTCCCGCAGATCCGCCTTCGGAGGATCCAGGTGAAGCTTTCTGCATACTGCGTCAGAAAAGTTCTGCTTTTCCAGCATCAGCGGAGCCTCATACAGATTGGGCAGTGTTCTGTTTTCAATAACACAGTCCTGGCTGACATTGCAAAACAGAGAAATTTTCTGAAAAATAGATTCCTCCAGCGGTTCATCGCAGCGCAGAACAATCATATCAGGATTGATCCCCATTCCCTGCAGCTCCTTTACCGAATGCTGGGTCGGCTTTGACTTGTGCTCCTCAGAGCCCTTTAAATAGGGAACAAGAGTTACATGGATAAACAGGCTGTTTTCCCGTCCGACCTCAAGAGAAATCTGGCGCACCGCTTCCAGAAACGGCTGGGACTCCATATCTCCAATGGTTCCTCCGATTTCTGTAATTACCACATCTGCGTCTGTCTGCTTCCCCACCCGGTATACAAACTCCTTAATCTCGTCTGTAATATGAGGAATCACCTGCACCGTAGAGCCCAGATACTCTCCCCGCCGCTCCTTGTTTAATACATTCCAGTAGACCTTTCCCGTAGTCAGATTGGAATACCGGTTCAGATCCTCATCAATAAACCGTTCATAATGACCCAGATCCAGATCGGTTTCCGCCCCATCCTCTGTGACAAAAACCTCGCCGTGCTGATAGGGACTCATGGTTCCCGGATCCACATTAATATAGGGATCCAGCTTCTGCGCTGCCACCTTCAGTCCTCTCGCCTTTAAAAGCCTTCCCAGAGACGCTGCCGTAATTCCCTTTCCCAGACCGGATACCACGCCTCCTGTTACAAAAATATACTTTGTCATTGCTGATTCCTTTCTTTTACTCTCATTCCCGCATCACTGTTATTTCCCGCTGGCTCCGTAGTTGGAAAGCACACGGGCAGAGGGATCGTTGACATCACAGCCCCTCCAGTCCCTGTTCGGCATCCAGAAGCCTGCAATCATTTCTGCCTGACCGGGATAATAAGATTCAAAAATTTCCCGGTAAAGCAGTGACTCCTTTGTAAAAGGCCGGGCATAGGAATACTCTGCCGCTTTCTTCTCAAACTCCTCCTGCGTATACTTCTCCTCTGCATAGGCTTTCAGGTAATCTACCATCGAATGACCCACTGCATCAGAAAATGCCGCCTTCTCTCTCCAGAGAATTTCCTCAGGCAGACAGCCATCCTCTAAAAAGGCACGGCGCAGCAGATATTTTCCCTTTCCGTATTTGTTCTGTTTCAATTCCGGATCCACAGACATAACGTATTTTACAAAATCCAGATCCCCAAAGGGAACCCGGGCCTCCAGGGAGTTGACAGAAATACAGCGATCCGCCCGGAGAACATCATACATATGAAGCTCCCGGATCCGCTTTTCCGACTCCTTCTGAAAAGCCTCTGCATCCGGAGCAAAATCTGTATATTTATACCCGAACAGCTCGTCAGAAATCTCTCCTGTAAGAAGAACACGGATATCCGTTTCCTGATGAATGGCTCTGCACACCAGATACATTCCCATAGATGCCCGGATTGTAGTAATATCATAGGTTCCTAACAGGTAAATCACATGCTCCAGCTCCGAAATCACCTGTTCCGGAGTCATAAATACCTCTCTGTGATCGCTCCCAATATAATCTGCCACCTGCCGGGCATATTTCAGATCAATGGCATCCTCACTCATACCGATGGCAAAGGTCCGGATAGGCTCTCTGCTTTTTCCTGCTGCAATGGCGCAGACCAGGGAGGAATCCAGTCCTCCGGAAAGAAGGAAGCCCACCTTTGCATCAGCTGCCAGACGCTTCTCCACGCCTGCTGTCAGCTTATCGTGAATCTTCCGGCACACGGTATCCAGATCGTCCCGACATACAGACTCCGGATGAGAAATATCGCAGTAGCAGACAAACTCTCCGTCCTTATAATAATGTCCCGGAGGAAAGGGCATAATCCGTTCCGTCAGAGCTGTCAGATTTTTCGCCTCACTGGCAAAGAGAATCACTCCATCTTTATCATATCCGTAATACAGGGGACGAATTCCGATGGGATCTCTGGCAGCCAGATAAGTATTTGTCTCTCCGTCATAAAGGATGCAGGCAAACTCTGCATCCAGCATTGCAAACATACCGGTGCCGTATTCCCGGTACAGAGGCAAAAGCACCTCGCAGTCAGAATCACTCTCAAAGGTGTATTTATCAGAAAGCTCCTTTTTCAGCTTCTCAAAGCCGTAAATTTCTCCATTGCAGACCACATAGCTGTTTCCCAGACGAAACGGCTGCATTCCCGACGGGGTAAGCCCCATAATCGCCAGACGGTGAAAGCCCAGATAACCATTTCCCGTATCCACAACCCGGCTGTCATCCGGTCCTCTGGAAATTGTTTTTTCAAAGCCCTCCATAAACCTTTCATAATCTGCACCGGGTCCGCAGTATCCCATAATTGAGCACATAGGTATTTACCTCCAAAAATCAACGTAATTCATACAGGCAATCGCCTGCAGCTTCTGCGGGCGGTTGCCTGTATATACTTCTTTCTTTTTCCGGCATTTTTCAGCCGCATTTTCTTTTATTCCACATCCTCCTGTTATTTTATTTTCCCTTTGTCAGCGAACGCCAAACAGCAGATCTCCATAGGTGGGAAACGGCCAGTATGACTTTGCTGTCAGGGTTTCCGCCTCATCACAGACCGCCCGCAGCTCTTCCATTTTAACCAGAACCTTATCACGAATCATCGCTGACTCCTGAACCACATCTTCTGCTTTCTGTATATCTGCCAGAGCCTGAACCAGCTCCTCCTTCTTCTCTGCCATTGCGTCAGTCAGAAGAGAGAGACGGCATACCAGTCCTTTTTCGTAGCTGCAGGCAATGCCGGCATCCAGTGCCTTTTTCGCCGCTGCCGTTTTGGAAAGCTCCAGGGCATAAGCGGAAACTGCAGGAGCAATCTCTGTCTGCACCATTTCTGTCATGGTATTGGCCTCAATGACTATGGTTTTGCAGTAATTATCCAGCATAATTTCACATCTTGATTTCAGCTCTGCCTCAGAGAAAACCTTATGAGAGGTCAGCATCTCTACATTTTTCTTATCCAGAAGATGAGGCATGCAGTCTGCCGTAGTCCGGTAGTTCAAAAGACCTCTTTCCTGTGTTGCCTCCTGAATCCAGGACTCGTCATAACCATTTCCATTAAAAATGATTTTTTTATGATCCTGAATGGTTTTCCGGATCATCTCATGAAGAGCTGTCTCAAAATCCTCTGCCTTTTCCAGACGGTCTGCGTAGATTTTCAGACTTTCTGCCACGGCGCTGTTTAACATAATATTGGCGCAGGCAATACTGTTTGAGGAGCCCAGCATACGGAATTCAAATTTATTTCCTGTAAAAGCAAAGGGAGAGGTTCTGTTTCGATCCGTCGTGTCCCGGTTAAACTTCGGCAGTACATCTACCCCCAGCTTCATCTGCGTTTTCTGGGTCCCCGCATAGGGGATATCCTTTTCAATCGCCTCCAGCACTGCATTCAGCTCATCTCCCAGGAAAATTGACACCACTGCCGGCGGCGCTTCGTTGGCCCCCAGACGATGATCATTTCCCGCGGTTGCCACAGAGATCCGGAGAAGATCCTGATAATCATCCACAGCCTTGATCACCGCACAGAGGAATAAAAGAAACTGTGCGTTTTCATAAGGCGTTTCTCCCGGCGAAAGAAGATTTACTCCGGAATCTGTGGAAATCGACCAGTTGTTATGCTTGCCGCTTCCGTTAACGCCGGCAAACGGTTTTTCATGAAGGAGACATACCAGACCGTGCTTTGCCGCCACCTTCTGCATAATCTCCATGGTCAGCTGGTTGTGATCCGTTGCCACATTGGTTGTCGTATAGACAGGTGCCAGTTCGTGCTGCGCCGGTGCCACCTCGTTATGCTCTGTCTTTGCATAAATCCCCAGCTTCCACAATTCTTTATTCAAATCCTCCATATAGGCTTCCACCCTCGGCTTAATTACGCCGAAATAGTGATCGTCCATTTCCTGTCCCTTGGGCGGTTTTGCTCCGAACAGGGTCCGTCCGGTAAACCGAAGATCTCTTCTCCGGTCATACATTTCTTTTGTTATCAAAAAGTATTCCTGCTCCGGTCCGACTGAGGTGAACACATATTTCACATCCTTATTTCCAAAAAGACGGAGAATCCGAAGCGCCTGCTTATTCAGTGCCTTCATGGAACGAAGCAGCGGTGTTTTCTTATCCAGCGCCTCTCCCCCGTAGGAACAAAAGGCTGTGGGAATACAAAGGGTCTTTCCTTTAATAAAAGCATAGGAAGTAGGATCCCAGGCAGTATAGCCTCTTGCCTCAAAGGTTGCCCTCAGTCCGCCGGAGGGAAAGGAGGACGCATCCGGTTCCCCCTTAATCAGCTCTTTTCCGGAAAACTCCATAATCACGCCGCCTGCCGGTGAGGGAGAAATAAAGCTGTCATGCTTTTCTGCCGTAATTCCTGTAAGCGGCTGAAACCAGTGGGTGTAATGGGTTGCGCCGTGGGCTACAGCCCAGTCCTTCATTGCTGCTGCAACTGAATTGGCTACGGTAATATCCAGCCTGGCGCCCTCATCAATGGTTTTACGCAAAGACTGATATACCTTTGCAGAAAGATTTGCTTTCATCTCTCTGTCATCAAATACCTTGCTTCCAAAATACTCCGGAATCTTTTTCATAATTGTTCTCCTTCCGCTTACAGCAGCAAAGGCGCCTGTCATGTTCCCCATGACAGACGCCCTTGTCTTTGCTGAATGATATAAAAGAAAAGGCGTCTCTGAGATTTGTATCTCACAGACGCCTTTGCCTTTATGCAGAGGATAATACACCTGGCAGTTTCATTTGTCAATTATTTTTTTGCCTGATTTTAAAAACTTTATTTTCTTAGTTTTTTACTTTATTTTCTTTTTTCCCAGTTCCCAGAAAGCCACAGCACTGGCAGCCGCCACATTCAGAGAGTCCACTCCGTGGGACATGGGAATCATCACCGTGTAATCACAGTCTGCAATGGTCGTTTCTGACAGCCCGTCCCCCTCCGTTCCCAGTACAACCGCAAGCCTGTCCTCTGCCAGAAGAGCCGGGTGATCGATGCTTACAGAATCCTGCTTCAAAGCCATGGCCGCTGTCCGAAATCCCAGCTTTCTGAGAAACTCCTGCCCCTCCTCCGGCCAGGCGCAGTCCTTCTCATCCAGAAAGGTCCAGGGGATCTGGAACACCGTTCCCATGCTGACCCGGGCGGCTCTCCGGTACAGGGGATCGCTGCAGCCGGGAGTCAAAAGCACGGCATCCATTCCCAGGGCGGCGGCGGAACGGAAAATCGCCCCTACATTGGTGGGATTCATCACCCTTTCCAAAACAGCAATTCTGCGAGCTCCGGCACATACCGACTCCGGCGCCGGCAAAGGCTTTCTCCTCATCGCGCAGAGAAGCCCGCGGGTCAGGGAAAACCCGGTCAGACGGGTAAGCACCTGAAAATCAGCCTTAAAAACCGGGGTATCCTCACACCGGCTGAGAACCTTCTGTGCCTCCCCGAAAATTTCTTTTGTTTCCGCCAAAAAAGAAAGAGGCTCATATCCTGCATTAAGCGCCCGTTCAATCACATTGGGGCTTTCCGCTATAAAAATCCCGGTATCCGGCTCATACAGATGATACAGCTGATTTTCAGAAAGCCTTGCGTACACATCCAGCTCCGGCGCCGTAAAATCTGTAATGGGAATGATTCTGTCTGTCCTGGTATCCATTCTATTCTCCTGCCTCTTCCAATTTTTCTTTTGTTTTTTCCGGTCCGATCTGCTGTTCGCACCAGCCCAGAATATCCTCATAAACCTGTTTCCGGTTGATTTCGTTTAATACCTCATGGCGGGCTCCGGGATAAATTCTGCATTCTATATTCTTTATCCCTGCCTTCCTGTACCATCCGGCCGCTTTCTCCGTTCCACGCCCAAAATCGCCCAGAGGATCCTCCCCTCCTGACAAAAGCAGAACAGGAAGTGTTTCTGGTATCTGTTTCATCAGCAGCCTGTCATTGGCATAATAAACAGCATCGACCAGACCGTAAAATCCGTTCAGACTAAATCCGAACTGACTGCGGGGATCCCCATAATATTCCTTTGCCAGTGCGGTATCCCTGGTCAGCCAGCTGTCCTCCGGATGCTTTCCCGAAAGATCGTATTTTTTGTATTTTCCGGAAAATACCGTTTTCTCTGCCAGAGGGCTGTATGCATGCCATCCCTGCCCTGCCGCCATAAGCCTTAATAAAACCAGACCGGCGCCTGCAATCCAGGAGGGAATTCCTCCCGTTCCCGCAAGAATCACACCAGAAAGCCCCCTGCCGTATTTCGTCATATAGCATCTGGTCAGAAACGATCCCATACTGTGTCCCAGCATAAAACAGGGAAGCCCCGGATACCTTCCTTCCATCTGCTTTCTCACCTGATGCATATCGCGAATCAGGCAGATACATCCCGGCTCGTCAGAAAAATATCCCCGCATATCCGCAGAAATGACAGAATCCCCATGTCCCAGCTGGTCACAGACTGCCACAGCAAATCCCCGGTCTGCAAGGAAGGAAGCCGTCTCCCGGTATCGGTCTCTGTATTCTATCATTCCATGAGTGATCTGCAGAACCGTCCTGCATCGTCCCTCCTCCGGAACCCATTCCGTTCCGTAAATCACAGTTTTTCCATCTGATGACGGAAAACGAAATTCCCGTTTCTTTGCCAAATGCTCTCCTCCTTCCGGAAACCTTCCACAAAGTCCCCGTTTCTTCTGCTTCATTCATAGCATACTTTTTTCTGAAAATCAAGCATTCCCCGGCTGAAGAAACTGCATCTCATTTTCACACGTTTGCAGAACCTGTATACCTGCTGTCTTTTACTGTTAAACTATAACAGAAAAACAAGATAGTTTTTTGTAAATCCAGAATCTAAACAATTTCTGTTTTTTCTGATATACTAAAAAACAGTGTAAAAGTTTCTATGAAAGTATCCTATATCTGCAGCCAGATCGGAATGGTGCAGAAGAAAGAAGTGAACGACAGAATATGAAAGAACAAGAATTGAAAAAACTTCTTTGCCTGACTCCAGAAGAAGAACAGTATCTGACAGAAAAATTCCAGATTGCAGATGAGCATACTGCAGCAGAGCTTGAATTTGAACCATTTTTTCATAACCGTCAAATGATTGCTGTACGGCTGCTGGATGCAGAAGCAGGAATTCCCACGCACAAACACAAATACATTGAAATGTTTTATGCTTATTCCGGTTCCATTACCCATCAGATCAACGGAGCCGAGATAACGCTCAACGAAGGGGATCTCCTGTTGATGAACCAATATGTGGAGCACAGCAGGCCTCCCGGAGAGAAAGGGAATCTCGGAATTGTTTTTATTATTCGTCCGGAATTTTTCGATATTCCCCTGCAGATGATTTCAGAGGAAAATGAAATCAGAGCTTTCCTTGTAAATTCTCTGCGCCAGAACAATCCTGTTTCCCAGTATCTTCTGCTGCATACCAACGGACTTCGGCTGATTCACAATCTTGTGGACAATCTGCTTCAGATTTCCTGTGAAAAACCCGGCAACGCGCTTGCTTTATACCAGTATACCATGGGATTGATTTTTCTCCATCTGACAGACAGCTCTCACTGTATCAGCAGCAATTTTTTCCATGGTCACAGAGACACCATTATACGGGAAACTCTGAGCTGTATTGATTCCCATTACAGTACCGTAACCTTAAGCCAGCTGGCCGATGATTTCCACCAGCCCCTGTCCACCATGAGCAAAATTATCAAAGAAGAAACCGGCCATACATTCCGGGAGCTTTTGATGAAAAAGCGGTTCCAGATGGCTGTCCAGCTGCTTCTTGAGACGGATCTCCGGGTTGAGGAAATTGCCATTTATGTAGGCTACGAAAATCTCAGCTATTTTTACCGTCAGTTTAAAAAACGGTGCAAAATGACTCCGCGTCAGTACCGGCTGATTCATAAAAACGGATTCTTCCGCAGAACATAGTGCTTCTGCGAGAGGATCCGTTTTTTACTTGCTTTCTTTTCTGCAAGTGATATAATAAAGCCGATTAATCGACAGGGAGGCAATCAAAATGGAGATACAACAGGAACTTCTGAATGCTCTTGACATAGATTATTCTTACCGGCTGGCCAAAAAAATGGAACAGTTTCGCACTCATCCAGAACTGGGATACCGGACCTCAGGTTCCCGGGCGGAATTCCAGACAGGAGAAATGCTGAAAGAGGAAATGGAACGGATCGGTCTTTGCTCCGTTACCAAAGATCACGTTACGGCAGACGGCTGGGAATTTAAAAAGGCTCTTCTCTCCTACACCGCGCCGGATGGAGAAAAACGCTCTGTTCTCTTAGGTGCTTATCAGACCACCATGGTCACAGACGGCCCCCGGGAATATCCCCTTTTGTATCTGGGCAAGGGTACGGAGGCGGATTACGAAGGCAGAGACGTATCGGGAAAACTGGTTCTGGTAGAAATCAATCAGAGAGATGAATGGTGGATCAATTATCCCGTTTACCAGGCCCATTTAAAGGGCGCTGCGGCTCTGATTGCCGTTCAGAGCGGAGGATACGGCGAGATCGACGATGAAGCGCTTAATGCCCAGGATATTGCCGGACCGGAAAACGCACCGGCCTTTTCCATTTCCAGAAAAGACGCCGCCCCCTTAAAGGCCATGCTGACGGCAAACGAAAATACAGACTGTCCCGGAGAACTTCTTGTTACGCTTGATGCCGATACAAGAGTTACCCGCGGCTGCACCACCTACAACATAACCGGCACTATTCCCGGTCTTCACCCGGAGCGGATGATTCTTCTGTCTGCCCATTACGACTCTTATTTCAGCGGATTTCAGGATGACAATACTGCCGTTTCCATGATGCTTGGAATTGCCAGAGCCTTGATTCGCAGCGGCTGTCAGCCCCGGAACACCCTTGTGTTTTGCGCCATGGCCGCAGAGGAATGGGGAGTTGCCGACTCCAGCTTTGACTGGTCCACCGGCGCCTATGAACAGGTTTTCACCGCTCATCCCGAATGGGCGGGAAAGGTCATTGCTGATTTGAACTTTGAGCTTCCTGCTCTGGCCCACGGAACCCGCGCAAGAATCCGCAGCTGCTACGAATACACCAGCTATCTGAATGAATTCCTCCGGCAGCTTCCGCCCCTTACAAAGGCATATCCGGATGAAACCAGTGTAACAGCTCCCATCGAAACCTGGTCTGATGATTTTTCCATTGCCATTGCAGGCATCCCTTCTATGGTAAATGATTTTACAGGCGGCAGCTTTATGGAAACTCACTATCACTCTCAGTTTGACAACGATGATTATTATGACGAGGATGTGTACCGTCTCCACCACGAGCTGTTTCTTCTCCTTGTTCATGAGCTGGATCAGACTGCCGTTGTTCCGCTGAATTTTGCCCCTGTCATGCGTCGGGCCGCAAAGGCTCTTGAATGCGAAGGGCCTAAGGAGGTTTCCGCCAGCTTTTCCTCACTGAAGAAGCTTCTTTCTCAGGCAGAGCTGTCTGCGGAAGATGCTTACAAAACCATTGAGAACACAAATCGCCAGTACCGTACCCTTTTGCAGGAGGGACACCTTTCGGAGGCAGAACAGCTTTTTGAAAATTCCCGGAAAGACGAAAGCCGTGCCTTAGAACTGTTTTTGCTGGCTCAGGATGAGCTTGTTCGGATTGACTGGTACGGCAATGTGTTTTATCCTCATGAAATTTTCATAAAGCGGCTGTCCCTTCTGGACAATGCGATTGAAAGCCTGAAGCAGAATGATTTAAAGGCTGCTCTGGGAAGTCTGTATCAGCTGGACAACAATGCCTATGCTTTTATGTTTGATGAGCAGGTTTACAATCACTTTACCGATTACGCCTTCCACCAGCCGCGGGAACGTCTGAAATGGGGTTATCAACGGCTGCTTCCCCACCAGAATCTGTACCACCTGGTAAAGGCTCTTCTGGCAAAGGAAAAAACAAAAGCTTCTGATTTTCAGGAGGAAATCCGCCTTCTCACCCGTATCCGCACCACTCAGCTGGAGGAGCTTTCCATGGCTCTCGAGCAATTAAAAGCCCTGGCAGAGAAAGCCTTTCTTGTATGTTAAAACAGGAACGGAAAATAACGAAACTACAATTACAGAAATACCTTAGAAAGGAAAGGCAGACTGATCTTCTGCCAAATTTTTATGGACAGTACAACGCTATACCGCGTAACCCGAGATGATTTACCAAAGCTGGAACTGCTGCTGAATCAATGTTTCGCCCACGATCCCCTTTACGAAACTCTGATACCGGACCCGGATATCCGGGCCCGCCTGATGCCGGAGCTGTTCCACTGCGATATGACTGAATTTTATGAAACATGTGAAATATTTGCCGACAGCCCTGAATTAAACGGCGTACTTGTGGTTTCTGATGAAGCAGAGCCCTATAATTTTATTCATTTTTATCTATCAGAAGCCAAGGCCCTTCTCCAGACAGACACCTATCTCATCAAGGAGGATCCGACGCTTAAAACCTTCGGTAATTTTTTAAAAGGGGAGGATTATCTGAATTCCCGCTGGACAGAGCGCCTTCATCAGAATCAGAGGCTTCACATTATTTATCTGGCTGTCAATCCCCAGATGCAGCATCATGGAATTGCAGCTCTTCTTCTGGATGATGCCATCAACTATGCAAACCGCCATCAGATGATGATTTCACTGGAAACCCATAATGAAAAAAATCTGGAATTCTATCACCATTTCGGCTTCCGGCTGTATGACATTGTGGAAGCTCACTTTTCTTTAAAACAATATTGTATGATAAAAGAGCCGGCTCTGTAACGAACCGGCTCTCACTTTTTCTCACTTTTTAAATTCCGCCTGCAAATCCTAAAACAGGAGCTGTCTTTGCCCCGCCTGTCCTCTGCTCTGTCTGTACAGGAGCAGTCTGAGACGCATAGGCTGCCGCGCGGCTTTTTGTTGAAGAAGAGATTGGATGACCGCAGGCCTCCATCCTTCTTAATACCTGCTGCTGACGACGGGCCGCCAGACCCGGATTCCTGGTAGGTGCATATCTGGAAGGAGCATTGGGAATGCCTGCCAGAAGCGTGCACTCATACTCATTCATCTGCCAGGGCTCTTTTCCAAAATATCCGCGGCTGGCATCTCCTGCTGTATGGTATCCGTCTCCGAAGGAAATGGTGTTGACATACAGTTCCAGAATCTCATCCTTACTGTACTTTCTCTCCAGCTCCAGGGCTGCGAATACCTCGGCAATCTTCCTCTCCATCTTCTTTTCCTGGCTGAAATACAGATTCTTGGCCAGCTGCTGGGTAATGGTGCTTCCACCCTCTACATACCGTCCTGCCCGGATGTCATTGACCAGAGCGCGGCAGATAGCAATCGGATCCAGACCGAAATGGCTGTAAAATCTGTGATCCTCTACAGAAACCACTGCATTCAGATAAGTATCCGGCAGCTCCTCCAGAGTGGTATAGCCTTCTTTGCTGCGAATGGAATCCACCATACTCTCCAGACTTGTCTCCGCAACTGCCGCCTGATACATCTCGTAACCCTGTCCGGCAACGGTGAACCCGGTACAGGCTGCTGCAGCCATCATCAGTGCTGCCACATATCCGATTATTTTCTTTATCATTGTCCACCGCTCCTTTCATGGTTTTCTTCGTTTTCATCTTACAAAACTATTTTACCATGAAATTCCCGGCAAGACTTTACCATTCCCTTAGGGTTTCTGAAAGTATTTGAAACTTTCTGACGAATTTATTACGAAGTCTTACATAAACTGATAAATATTATATGCACAAATCATCATAATCACTGCCATCAGGCCGATGAACAGTTTATTTACCATATTAGCGTCCATTCGTTTATTGACAATTCTTCCTGCTGCACCGCCAAGTATTCCGCCGCCTACCATAAGAATCAGAAGTCCGATCTCAAATTCCGGAACCGTACGGGTAACCAGTGTATTCACCAGACTGGTAATCTGGGAGAACAGAATAATGTACAGGGAGTTCTGAGCTGCTGTCTTGGTATCCATAGAGAAGAAATAAAACAGTACCACCAGGTTGATGGGGCCGCCGCCGATTCCCAGGAAAGAAGAACAGATTCCCAGAACAAGACCAATGGCAATGCATACCAGCGGATTTGTTACATGAAGTGTCTTAATCTGATCCTTTTTCAGCGTATAAATCATCGTTCCCAGAGTAATGATCAAAAGACAGAATGCCTGAATGGCGCCTACCTGATCCTTGTTGGCAAACATATTGGACAGATACTGGAACATCATTTTGCCCGCAACACCGCCGATTGCCGCGCCGATCGCCAGAGGAGTACCTGTCTTTAAATCAACCAGAGACTCTTTGCTCAGCCGCGCCTTCAAAACGGAATAACAGGACATGGAAAGTACCGTACAGCCGGATAAAAAGCTGATGCTGGCTACACTCAGTACCCCGAAAGCATCCAGAATCGGCTTAATCAGTACACCTCCGCCGATTCCGCAGATAGCTCCTACTACCGATGCGCCAAAGCTTACCCCAAGAAATATCAAGTACAAATATAAACTCATAATGTTCTCTTCTCCTTCTCCTGCACAGGAAAACCCGCCCTTTCCGGAAACCGGCAGGTGCGGGAATCTCCTGTCTTATTTTTCGTGAAAAACATTTCCCCCCACAATTTTGTGATTACTGCTCTAATGCAGCCTTCACTGCAGCAAACACGCCTTCAGAAGTAACGGTTGCTCCGGATACTGCGTCCACTCCTTCTACAGTACCCTTTTCCAGGATCGCGCCGGTCAGCTCTTCCATGGCAGCTCCGCCGATTTCCGGAGTCTCTCCCTCTCCGGTTAAAATCAGAGCCGTAATGGTTCCGTTCTCATCTACAACTGCCTGAGCCTGAATCTCTCCGCCAAAGCCCTTGGCTGTTCCTTTGAGCGCGCCCTCCAGTTCTTCCTTCACGGCCTCGGTCTCTTCTGCTTTGGTCTCCTCTGCTTTTGTTTCCTCAGCCTTAGTTTCCTCTGCCTTGGTTTCCTCCTCTGCAGTCTCAATTCCCATTGCTGATTTTACAGCGGAAAATACTGCTTCAGAAGTAATGGTTGCTCCGGATACTGCATCCACTCCTTCCAGGGTCTGGGCTGCTGTAATGGCCTCTGTCAGAGAAGACATGGCAGCTCCGCCGATTTCCGGAGTCTCTCCCTCTCCAGTCAGGCTCAGAGCGATAATTTTATCACCGGCCACTGTCACTTCTGCCTGAACCGGACCGCCAAAGCCCTCTGCCTCTCCGTTTACCACTGTGATCTCTGCGCCGCCGGCTGCCGCCTCCAGCCTGCTGTTCTGAATGGCCTCATATGCAGGACCAGACACAGCTACTACTGCTGCTGCCGCTGCTGCCATCACGCCCAATCCAATGATATTTCCTTTGTTCATTGATGTTCCTCCCTGTATTTTACTGTTGTTTTGTAACGAGTCAAAAGGGGACATTTTCCTGCCGTCCTGAACTGTTACGTTATTTTTTCGTTAAGACATCTCTATCAGCGTATCATTATCTGCTGTATTTGTCAATCTTTTAGCAAACAGGAATCGCTGGAACCTAACGGAATTCCTCCATCCAGACCGCCTGCTTCTCTTCCAGGGACTTCTTCACATTCAGCACTCTCTGATTTTCTGAACCGCGGAATTTCAGACTCAGATTCCTTTTCTCTGCCACAAATTTTCCATCCACCATCACATCAAAAAGCGGAATCAGCTCTCTGGTAACCGAGGATGCTTCCATCATCCTTCCAAGAATATCTTTTTCAAAATCATAACCTGTAAAGCACCAGATGGTTTTCTGCGGCAGACGTTCCCGGACTGCCCGGATAAAAGGCAGAAGGGCTTCCTGATTGGAAGGCTCCATCGGCTCTCCTCCCAGCAGGGTCAGTCCCTCAATATAATCGTGATCCAGACTGGAGAGAAGCTGTTCCTGAACCTCTTGTGTAAAGGGCTTTCCAAACTGAAAATCCCATGCCTCCTCATTAAAGCAGCCCTTGCATCGGTGGGTACAGCCACTGACAAACAAAGACACTCTTACTCCCGGTCCGTTGGCAATATCTACAGGCTTTATGGTTGCATAATTCATAGAAATAGTTCCTTTCTCTGCTCTGTCAAATATGGTTTTACTGCTGGTTTTATTATAACAGCACAGGAAATTCTATGCAAGCAATGCATTTTTCTTTTTGCAAAATGTAATATATATTTGACATTTTGTAATTTATATTTTATAATAAAACCATACCAAAGACAGATACGCAGATTCCCTGCAAATCTCCTGTCAAAAGAAACGGAGGGAACCTTCATTTTCCATGAAAAATCTTAAAATGAAAGCAGCCAGGGCTGCCCTGGATATGTCCCAGGGAGATCTGGCTGCCGCAACCGGAGTCACCCGGCAGACCATCGGTATGATTGAAGCCGGCGACTACAACCCGTCCTTAAAGCTGTGTCTTGCAATCTGCAAAGCTCTGGGAAAAACACTGGATGAACTTTTTTGGGAGGAATAATTATGGATGAACGAATCAAAGAAACCTATCGAAAAATTTATGCAGAATTATTTGTTATTGTTTTATTTGCCTGCTGCATTTCCATGCTGATCAAATTTATATTTTTACACCGGTCCATGCCTGAGTGTATCCTGGAATTTCTGATTCTGACCGGATCACCGGTTTATATGGCAGTCCGCACCAGGATGCTTGGTGTCACCCAGGTTCCGTTTTTTCAGAACCGTTCCCGGCTTCGCCGCCGGACCGGACTTGCCGCCGGGCTTCTGACCGCACTTTTCGTGTTTGCCGCTGTCCGCCGTGCCCGGAATGACGACACGGATATGGTTTCTCTTGCCGTATTTGGCGCTGCCTTTCTCGCTTCCTTTCTGCTGGCTCAGTCCATCTACAGAAAAGCAGAAGAAAAACGGCAGAAAAAGCTGGATTCCCGGTACGAGGATTAATCACTCCCATACGAAACATCCGCATTTTCTGCCTGTCTATTTTCTTTATCCTTCAAACTGACTGTTGTAAAGCTCTGCATAGAACCCATGTTTCGCTAACAGCGACTCGTGGGTTCCCTGCTCGATAATATGCCCGTCCTTCATAACAAGAATAACATCTGCCCCCTGTATGGTAGAAAGACGGTGAGCCACAATAAAGCTGGTTCTTCCTTCCATCATGGCTGCAAATGCCTTCTGAATCCTGATTTCCGTGCGGGTATCAATCGATGAGGTGGCCTCGTCCAGAATCAGCATTGCCGGTTTGCACAGCATCACACGGGCTATACACAAAAGCTGCCTCTGCCCCTGGGAAAGATTTCCCCCGTCCTCAGACAGTACCGTATCGTAGCCCTGGGGCATTCTCCTGATAAAGCTGTGGGCATGTGCTTCCTTTGCCGCCTGGATAATCTCCTCCTCAGAGGCCTCCGGTCTTCCGTAGGCAATATTCTCCCGGATCGTTCCCGATTTCAGCCAGGTCTCCTGCAGCACCATACCATAGTTTTCTCTCAGGCTTTGTCTGGTCATGCGGCGGATATCCGTACCTGATACCAGAATAGCCCCCTTCTGTACATCATAAAAACGCATCAAAAGATTGATTATCGTCGTTTTTCCGCATCCCGTAGGTCCTACCAGGGCGATTCTCTGTCCCGGCTTCACATCAAGATTCAGATCCTCAATCAGCGATATATCCGGCTGATAAGAAAAGCTGACGTTTTCCAGCTTCACACTTCCGTCTGCCTGTTTTAATTCCACCGCATCCTCATCCTCCGGTTCAAAGGGCGGCTCGTCCATCAGGGCAAAAACCCGGGCCGCACAGGCCAGAGCATTCTGCAGCTCCGTTACCACGCCGGAAATCTCATTAAACGGCTTGGTGTACTGATTGGCATAGCTGAGGAAAATGGAAAGCTGACCAACTGACAGAAATCCGCGGATTGCCGCAAAGGCTCCTGCCGCACCCACACTGGCATACACCATGCTGTTTACAAAACGGGTAGCCGGATTGGTAATAGAAGAAAAGAAAATCGCCCGCAGGCTGTAGCCGCGAAGACGTTCATTGATCTCCTCAAACCGTTCCTGCGCCTCTTTTTCATATCCAAAAGCCTGGACAACCTTTTCATTTCCGATCATTTCATCCACCAGAGTCGTCAGCTCTCCTCTCGTCTGCGACTGAAGCTGAAACATGGAAAAGGTTTTACGGGCAATAAAAGCTGCAACAAACAGAGACAGCGGAGTAACCAGGACTACAACTGCCGTAATCACAGGATTGACTGCCAGCATAAATCCCAGTGTGCCGAGAATCGTCAGCACCCCGGTAAACAGCTGGGTAAAGCCCATTAAAAGTCCTTCTGAAAACTGATCAATATCCGCAATCAGACGGCTGATAATATCGCCATAGGGATGGCTGTCCAGGTACTTTAAAGGAAGCTCCTGAATATGCTGAAAAGCCTTGACCCGGATATCCTGAACCACATGGTAGGTAATCTGGTTATTCATATGATTCATCAGCCACTGAGTCAGCGCCGTCAGAGCTACAACAACCGCAATTTTTTTCAGAACAGCCAGCAGTCCCTGAAAATCCACATTGCCCGGGCCCAGAATCAGATCCACGCCTTCTCCAACCAGAATCGGCGCATACAGAGTCAGAGCCACAGTAACTGCTGCCAGAACCACGGACAAAAGAACCAGCCATTTATAAACGCCAATATAATTAAGAATCCGTCGAATGGTTGATTTATGCTTTGCAAACTGTAATTTCGGCATTCTACTTCACCTCCTTCTCAGAAAGCTGGGACTGACAGATTTCCCGATATATCTGACAGGATTCCAGAAGCTGTCTGTGAGTTCCGATTCCCGCTATGTTTCCATCGTCCAGAACGATAATCTGATCTGCTCCGCGTACAGTAGCTACTCTCTGGGATACGAGAAATACCGTCATGTCCCTGGTTTCTTCCCGAATGGCCTTTCTCAGTCTTGCATCAGTAGCAAAATCCAGAGCAGAAGCACTGTCATCCATAATCAGAATCTCCGGCCTGCGCACCAGAGCTCTGGCAATCGTCAGCCGCTGCCGCTGGCCGCCGGAAAGATTCTTTCCTCCCTGCTCAATAAAAAGCTTCAGTCCCTTTCCCTTGGCCTCCACAAAATCCCGGGCCTGGGCTATAGAAAGCGCCTCATAGATTTCCTCATCAGAAGCATCTGCTTTTCCCCATCTCATATTCTCCTGCAGGGTTCCTTTAAAGAGAACGGCCTTCTGGGGAACCACACCGAATTTTTCTCTCAGCTCACGAAGGGGCCAGGTACGGACATCTCTTCCGTCCAGCAAAATCTCCCCCTCCCGGACATCGTAAAACCTGGGAATCAGATTCACCAGAGTGGTTTTTCCTGAACCGGTTCCTCCGATAATTCCAATGGTCTGTCCCTTCTCCGCCCGGAAACTGATATCCGTCAGAGAATCCTCTTTTGACCCGTTGTAGGCGAAGCTTACGTGGGAAAAACAGATCTTGCTGTTCTCTTCACCGGTATTAGCGGTACTTTCCTGATAGCCGCCTGCTGTATCAAAGCTCTTGCCGCTTCCTTCCCGGATACTGCAGGAAGCCGGATCTTCAATAGAAGTTTTCTCTTCAAATACCAGGTTGATCCGGTTGGCACATGCCAGTGCCTTGGAAATCGACACAATCAGATTTGCCATTTTAATCAGTTCCACCAGAATCTGAGACATATAGTTCACCAGAGCAACGGTTTCTCCCTGGGTAATTCTTCCGGCATCTACCTGCTTTCCGGAAATCCATACAACTGCAACAATTGCCAGATTAATAATCACATAAGTAACCGGATTCATCAAAGCAGATATTTTTCCAACAAAAACCTGAACCTTTACCAGCTGATCATTGGACTCTTCAAAATGCTTCATCTCATCATTCTGCCGGCTGAAGGCCCGGATCACACGCACTCCGGTCAGATTCTCTCTGGCAGACCTGGTCACCTGATCCAGCTGCCGCTGTACCTTTTTATACAGGGGCATACTGGCTGCCATAATACCAAATACCACCACACTCAGTGCAGGAATCGCCACAGTAAAGACCATGGCTGCCCTGGTATCTACCGTAAATGCCATAATCATGGCGCCAAACACAATAAAGGGAGAACGAAGCAGAAGCCGCAGAGTCAGATTCAGCCCGGACTGTACCTGGTTTACATCACTGGTCATTCTTGTAATCAGAGTAGCCGTTCCGATTTTATCCTGTTCATGGTAGGAAAGGCTGTTAATATGAGCAAACAGCGCATTTCTCAAAGCTGTGGAAAAGCCAACCGCCGCCTTTGCTGCAAAGAACTGTGCTGTCAGAGAACAGGTCAGTCCAATAGCCGCCAAAAGCACCAGGACTCCAGCCATTTTCAAAATATATCCCGTATCCTGATTCCGGATTCCTATATCAATCATCCGGGCTACTACCAGGGGAACAAAAAGTTCAAAACTGGCTTCCAGCATCTTAAACAGCGGCCCCAGTACGCTTTCTACTTTATAATCCCTTAAATATTTCAGCAATCCTTTCATTTTCCGCCTCCGTATTTTTCCTCATACCTGTAAAAATACAATATTTCAGGACAGCCTGCCCTTCTGACCGAAAGATCCGTTCAAAAAGTCCGTCGTCCTGAACTGCTACGTCAGATTATAACATTTTGAAGAAACAGCCGCAAGGTTTCCTTGCTATTTTTCTCCTCTCATGATAGGATACTATTTATAAAAAATGGTTTGCATTCCGGAACAGACTTTTCCGGTGCAGTCAGGAGCGATAATGATTGCATTTATCAGACACTGCAGAAAAATATGGAACAAATACGTGGAGGATGAAATTACCGTTTATGCGGCTCAGGCATCCTTTTTTATTGTCCTGTCTTTCTTTCCGTTTATTATGCTTCTTCTGAGCCTCATCCAGTTTATTCCGGCAGTCAGCAAATCGGATCTGCTGGCCATTCTGATCCGGCTGATGCCGGATATGCTGGATGCTCTTGTTATGGGCATCGTCGATGATCTCTATGTAAAATCACCGGCAACCATTCTGTCTGTAACGGCCCTGACGGCCCTCTGGTCGGCCGCGCGGGGAATGATGAGCATGGAACGGGGAATGAACCGGATTTACGGCACCTTTGAAAAGCGAAACTATATTCTGCGGCGGTTAATCTGCTCCTTTTATACGCTGATTTTCATGGTTGCGTGTATTGTTTCCCTGGTTCTTCTCGTTTTCGGCAGCGCGATTCAAAGCACCTTTATCCGTCTGTTCCCTCTGCTGAAAACCATTACCAGACATTTGATCAGCTTCCGCAGCCTGTTAGCGGCTGTACTGTTTCTGTTCACCTTCGTGGGGCTTTACACAATCCTTCCAAAGAAAAAACAAAACCCCTGGAATCAAATTCCCGGGGCTGTCTTCACTGCCATTGGATGGCTGCTGTATTCCTATTTGTTTTCTCTTTACTTTACAAACTTCAGCAATTTTTCCTATATGTACGGAAGCCTGACAGCAATGGTGCTTCTGATGCTGTGGCTGTATTTCTGCATCTGCATTCTTTTTATCGGCGCAGAAATCAACTGCTATCTGGAGGAACAGGGCTTCCTGAATCCAAAGGAACCGGATCAGAGCGAAGAGCCCTGATCCGGGTTCACGCCCAGATACTGTCCCAGTTCTTTCAGTTCCTCTTCATGCAGGCAGGTTGGCATGGTTCCGGATTTTACCGCTTCCAGACATTCTGAAAAATCCATCCACCGCACTGACTCTACCTCCTCCCGCTGAAGGGAGAGTTCTTCCGCCTTCACCAGTTCTCTGTATACATAAACAGCGCTGATTTCCCGGTTTCTAAACGGCTTTCCGTAAAATATATTTTCCCTGTACTCCTCATGGAATCCAAGAAATTCCAGTTCCTCCGGCTCTGCCGAAATTCCCAGCTCCTCAGAAAGCTCTCTCACAGCTGCGGGAAGATAATCGTCCCCTGCCGCAACATGACCGGCTGAGGAAATATCGTAACAGCCCGGATAAGAGTCTTTATCTGCACTTCTCTTCTGCAAAAGAAGATCAAAGCCGCTTGTTTCATTTTCCCGCACAATCCAGGTATGAACCGTTCCATGGCGGCTGCCGTCCCGATGGGCTACGCCCCTTTCTCTGACAATCCCGGTCGGCTGACCGTTTTCATCGCGAATATCAAACAGCTCCATCGGCTTTCCGTTTAAAGCAGCTTCCACAAGCCGGTCTGCTCCGTCATAAACCAGCTTCAGAGAGAAAAACTCCTGCTGCTCTTCCAGAAGCCGGAAAAAAATCTTATCTCCCTCCCAGATGTTCAGCTTCAATACTTCCTCTTTGCGGACCCATTCCAGTTCTCCTTCGTCACATTCAGCCGGCTCTCCTGTAAATCCATCTGCCGTAAACAGCGACATATATTCGGTAACTCCGCCTCCGGACACAAATGTGACAAGAGCCCGGAATTTCCAGGAGGTCAGATGATATCCTGTCTCCTCATATACCTCTCTGAGAAGACATTCCTCCGGACTTTCGTCCGCCTCAAAATGACCGCCGACTCCAATCCATTTATCCTTATTCACATCATTTTTCTTCACTGTCCGGTGAAGCATCAGATAGCTTCCATTCTGCTCAATATAACATAAGGTACTGAAACCTGTCATCCTTCCTCTACCTCCATTTTTTTATAAAATCGCGCCATGGGAATCACGCCCGCCACATCTGCAATCAGCCATCCAATGGGAATCGATACCCAGATTCCCTTTACCCCCAGGGAAGGAATCGCAGAAAGACTGTACGCCAGCACTACCCGAAGTCCCAGAGAAATAACAGTCAGCACCACAGACATACCGGGCTTCTCAATGGCACGGAAAAATCCATACAGTAAAAACAGCAGGCCGATCAGGCAGTAAAAGGCGCCCTCAATCCGCAGATACTCCACGCCGATAGCCAGAATTTCCCTCTCCTGCCCATTTACAAAAATACGCATCAAAGGTTCTGCAAAAATCCAGATAACCACACTCACCGCCGCGCCAAAAAGCATGGAGGTTCTGACTGCACTGAGAATCCCCTGACGAATACGCGATTCCTTTCCCGCGCCGTAGTTCTGCGCAATAAATGTGGAAAAAGCATTGCCGAAATCCTGAACCGGCATATAGGCAAAGGAATCAATCTTGACTGCTGCCGCAAAAGCCGCCATAACTGCCGGACCAAAGCTATTTACCCTTCCCTGCACCATCAGAATTCCAAAATTCATAATGGACTGCTGGACACTTGTAATCATCGACAGCCGGGAAATTCCCGCCGCCTCTTCCCTGTTCCACTTCATATGACGCCGTGCAGGAAGAAGCTCCGGCGCTTTCCTCACTGTATAGAAAAGAAGGCCGATTCCAGACAGCCACTGGGCAATCACCGTGGCAAATGCCGCTCCTGCAACACCCCAGCCTGCTGACAGAACAAACACCAGATCCAGAACCACATTCAGCACTGAGGAGATTCCGAGAAATATCAGGGGAGTGACGGAATTTCCAATTGCCCTCAGAAGGCAGGCCAGGTAATTGTACAAAAATGTGCCTCCGATTCCTGCAAAAATCACCAGCAGATATCTCCGCATCAGCCCGTAAATCTCTTCCGGAACCTGCAAAAGCCTCATAATTCCATCAATTCCCAGAAAAGACAAACCGCTTAAAGCTGCTGCCGCCAGCCCGATGCCGGAAAAGGAAAGAAAGATCCCCTGCTTCAGTCTGTCCCAGTCCTTCTGTCCAAAGGCAATGGACACTGCCACGCCGCTTCCCATGGAAAGTCCCAGCAAAATAGAAGTGAGAAAGGTCATCAACGTATAGGATGCGCCCACTGCCGCCAGAGCATCCGCTCCTACAAACTGTCCGATAATCAGCGTGTCTGCGATGTTATAAAGCTGCTGCAGGAGATTTCCCACAGTCATTGGAAGGGCAAACCAGAGAAGGGTTCTCGTAATCGGCCCCTGAGTAAGATCCTGTTTCATTTGTTTTGTATTCCTTTTCTTTGTAATTCTGCAAACATTATTTTAGCGAAAAAAGGGGAAAAGGGCAATGCCGGAAAGACATTTTTTTATTTAGGAAGACTGTCCTTCACACACAGCGCCCCATACCCCACCTGTGGATTGGGATACTCCCCCATCCCCGGCAGCTTCCTGGCTCCCTGGCGCAGATAGGCTTTCAGCTTTTCCCCGTAGAGAAAGGGATCTCTTCCTTCCACAATTCCCCACTGCATCATTAGGGCTGCGCTTCCCGCTGCAAATGGAGCTGCAAAGGAGGTTCCTGTCACTGCCTGATATCCGCCTCCCGCCGCCGCAGTCACAATCCCCACTCCCGGTGCGGCAATATCCGGCTTCACCTGATTCGTTCTTCTTGTATATCCTCTTCCTGAAAAATCTGCATAGGAATTGGAATCACTGTCATAGGCGCCCACTGTGATAACACTGGATGCAGCAGAGGGAATCGTCAGCGTTGTATCAGGCGTCGGACGGAGAAAACGGGTCGATGGATTTAAAATTCCTGAAGAAGGAAGCCAGAAATCATACTCTCCTGTGATAATTCTTCCGGGAGTCAGACGAAATGTCCAGATTCCGCTTTCTATGTAGGTTCCGTCATCCGGGACAAAATCAAAATAAATTTCCTGGGCCTGGCTGTAAGGGCTGGGTTCCCCGTAATACACCAGAATCTCCATACTTTTGTATCGAAATCTGGATGGTCCAAGCTTCTGCGGAAGAGGACCGATTTCCTCCCCGGAAGGTGCAAACAGGCTGATTTCCATTTCATCCCAGTAATTTTTCCACAGCTGCACATTCACACCTGATTCATAAGGCGCTACAGAAAGCTCCGTATCCTGTCTGGAATCCCCCCGAAACCTCGTTTGCCTTCCCGGCGCCGGAGAAAAAACACCGGAAGTATGGCCGGCTGACGCCCCCTCATTTCCACTTCCTACAATAATCGCAGTTTTTCCGTAATTGCTGATATCATCCAGATAAGTTTCCAGAAGACTGTTTCCCTCATGTGTTCATTATAATTAAGGGAAAGAACCAGCAAAAAAATTTGCAGTTGCTAAACTGCCTGCTTCTCTGTCGGATAAGGAGACTGATATTTAAAGATAATATCAATGCTCTTATCTCCATTAACAATAATTTTATCGATCAACTCCGTCACGATCTCTCTTGTTACCTCTGCCAGTGTTCCATACTTGACAAACTTTTCAATCCAGTTTTCATAGCTTTCCTCTGTCTCTTCAAAGTTATCTTTCTCCTTCTCTGCCTGTGCAATTTTCTCCCGGATATCCTGATCCTGCTTCTCATATTCTGCTTTATAAGAAAGATATTCTTCTTTATCCAGAACGCCATCCACATAATTTTCGTAGGTTTTCTTCTTATATCTATGTACTCCTGCCAATTCTTTCTGCAGCCGCTCTATCCACTGGTCTGCTTCTGCACACCGCCGGTTTATTTCCTTCCTGCGGTCAGCCGCTTTCAGCAGTTCATCCTTATCGTTTTCTTTCAGCGCCAGCTTTGCCTGTCTCTGGATTTCATTTATTACAATGGAATCCAGAACCTCTCTCTTAATAAAATGGGAATAACACATGTTATTTCCTTTTCTATGGTAGGAGCCGCACTCATAACCGTCTCTGCAGGTAACTCTCTGGAGATTATAACCACAGTCACCGCAGACAAGAAAGCCTGCATAGGGATTGACTTTCCTCACCTCGCTGAGAAAGCCCGGCGTCCGTGACCTTTTCTTCATGATTTCCTTTGCCTGCTCAAAAGTATCCCGGCTGATGATCGGTTCATGCATACCCTCTACAATATACTGTTGTTCCTCTGGAATATAATGATATTTTTCCATTTTGTATGAGATCTTTTCAGATTTATGCTGTACCATGGCACCTGTATAGACCCGGTTTTTCAGAATCACATTGATAGTTGGATATGCCCATCCTTTTGCACCTGCCTTTTCCTGTGCGTTGGAATATTTGAGCCCCTGCACTTTTCTTTTGTATTCGGATGGCGTCATTATTCCTTCTTCATTCAGTTTTTTGGCAATACCGTCTCTGGAATATCCCTCAAGATACATATAAAAGATTTTCCGCACTACCTTTGCGGCTTCTTCATCTACAAGGAAATGATGCTTATCCGCCGGATCTTTAATATACCCGTAAGGTGCAAAACCAGACATAAACTGTCCTCGCTTTTTCTGTGCGGAAAGTGCGCCTCTGATCTTTTTGGAAATATCACGGCTGTACATATCATTAAATAACGTCTTAAACTGTGCCAGTTCTTCATTGCTGTGTGCGACCGAATCCACACCGTCCAGAATCGCAATGTACCGGATGCCGAGGGAGGGAAAAACACGTTCTATATAATTACTGGTTTCGATATGTTCACGTCCCAGACGGGAAATGTCTTTTGTGATCACTCCCTGGATTTTTCCCTTATAGATATCCTCCATCATCCGCTGAAATTCCGGTCTGTTTGCAAAATAGAGACCGGAGTATCCATCATCAATATAAATGTCTGCTATCTCCAGGTCCTCCGATTTGCCGACATACTCCCGGATCAGTTTCATCTGGTTTTCAATACTTTCACTGATTTTATTTTCCCCATCGTCCTTTGACAGACGACAGTATGCCGCCATCTGATACATCATACCACCTCGTCTTTCTGTGTTATACTGGATGCGGAGCCAATCCCGGAAGTAAATTTGAAATAAATATCAATCTGCTGATCAGGATACACGTAGATCCGGTCGATCAATTCAACAAGCACTTCTCTTGTCAGTTGTGCTGATGTAATCTTTCCCCGGCTGAAATGATTCAGCCATTTTACAGTGTCCTGTATGACAGTCATTTCATTTTCTTCCACATTTTTCAGTTCATCCAGTTCTTTTTGATATTGTTCATTCTCCGTATCATACATCTTTTTCAATTCCAGATATTCCTCTTTGGAAAGGATATCATCCATAAACTGCTCGTAAGCTCTTTTCCGATATTCTGTGTTTTTCTCAATTTTTGCTTTCAAACGGGCTATCCTGTCGTCCAGCTTCGGTTTTTGGTCTCTGATCTGCACCTTTAAATTTTCAAGCGCACTTTTTATCTGTTTTATTTGCTGATTAATCGAAAAGGCAACCAGTTCATCCAGCTTTTCAAAGGTAATATGGTTCAATTCGCAGTAATTTCGCCCCATCTTCTGATGAAATCCACACTCATATCCGTCATATCCTTTACGTGAAGCAAGATACCGTTTACGCATAGCTGTTTTACATTTTCCGCAGAAAAATAGCCCTACATATTTATGCGGCTCCTTATTCTTATCAAAATAAGAGACTCTATGATCTTTTCTTATCTGCTGTGCCTGCGCAAACTCTTCTTTAGAAATAATCGCTTCATGAGCATCCGGTATCAGTTCCAGTTCTTCAAGAGGAATTGCCTTTCGGTAATTCAATTTATAGGACGGCTTATCAAATTTTCTTATCACAACTGCACCCGTATATACCGGATTCTTCAGAATTCCCCGGACTGTAGCAGGTGTCCATAAGCCTTTTCCCACATTCCAGGGATACCCGTTTTTCAAAACCTCTTTTTTATATTTTGCCGGAGCAGGGATCTGTTCCTCATTTAAAATCCGGCTGATCACCGTCCCACCGTAACCGCTTAAATACATTCTGTAGATCCCGCTCACGATCTCTGCGGCATAAGCGTCCACCTCCAGATGATTATGGACTGTTTTGCTTTTCACGTATCCAAACGGTGGTTCTTTCGGAGTGTATTCTCCCATGGTTCTTTTTGCCTGAATTGTAGTCCTGATTTTTTTGGATGTGTCTCTAAGATACATATCATTGAGCAATGTCTTAATTTCCAGCAGTTCATCATAAGTGCTGACTGCTGAATCATAATGATCCAGAAGAGACACAACCCGAATTTTTCTCTCCGGGAAATATTTTCCCAGATAATAATTCGTATCAATATGTTCTCTCCCAAGACGTGACACATCTTTCAGAATGACCATATTGATGCTGCCAAGTTCAATATCGGTCAGCATTCTCCGGAATTCCGTTCTGTCAAAGTTACTGCCGGATGCACCGTCATCTGCATAGACCTTTACTTCCTCAATATCATTATGACTTGCAATAAAGTCTCTTGCCATTTGAATCTGAGAGTGAATACTGTTGCTATATTTTCCCTCTTTTGTCCGTTCTTCTATGGAAATACGGCAATATATACCCGCCTGATACATTATATCCCTCTTTTCTTCGGTCTTGCATAGTCATTGTCTTTAATTGTCTTAATCTTACAATAGAAACTAAAGAAAATCAACCTTCAATTCTTCGTTCTGCCAGATTGCGGATACACTGCGTCAGGGTTTTATTTCCATTAAAATGCACACGGATCAGATATCCTTCATGCTCATAGCTTACATCTTCCCGCTGAAATTTGGGGGAGCCAGAACAGCTGTTAACCGCACTTTGATTTTCCCTCGATACTGCTGTCTGCTCTGCAGGTACAAGTAAGGTATTCATGCTATATGCCTCCTTCAGCATACAGTCCTCTATACATCCTATGCCGGCAGGGTTGTACAAAAGTTCCATATGCATTGAATTCAGCTTTCGAAAGCCTGACTTGATTGTAACTTTTTACGGCATAGAACTCATTGAACAGAAATTGAGGGCAGATTGACTGTTATCTGATTCTTTTTTATCCGCAAATCAAAACATCATTGAATAGAACGTATGTTTGTGCTATGATAAAGGAAATTTAGTACCCGTCAGAAGCAGAAATAATACGAAAAGGTGGGATAGCGATTGGATCGATGCGACTTTTGTTCTATAATGACATGTTTGAAAAATCATATCAGCGAAAGTAATCAGATGAGCCAGCCGGAATTTTTATATGAAATATTTGCAGATTTTATGGATAGTCAGGAAATTGGAGATTTCTCACTGGACAACGGACTGGTGTGCCGCTGGATGACAGGACAGGCAAAGATCAGTCCCAAAATATCCTCTTACTATGCAAAACCGAGCAAACAGGAACTGCTTGCAGCAACAATAGATCAGAACCTTATGCCGCTGATGGCCGACAGCCGTCAAGCCATTCAGGATGTTTATACTCTGTTTATACAGGATGATACGATTTCAGAAGCGAAAAAGACAGAACTGGCATCTCTGTACAAAACTCCAGATTCCCAGCTTCTGTTTCTTGCAAAACTAATCTCTTTTGGTATGGAACGACAATTTGTCAAGAGGGATGCCAGAAACCGGAAACTGATCGCAGGCGGCGCCCTCTCTCCGGCAGTCCTGAATTATATTATGGACAGTAAAGTACCAAAACCATGCCGCCACTTTCTGGGGAGAGAGAACGAACTGGAAAAATTACATGCAATACTGGAAGAAAACAGCAAAGTATTTCTCTATGGAATTGCGGGAATAGGGAAAAGTGAACTGGCAAAGGCATATGCCAAAATATACAGGAAGGAATATACGAATATTCTGTATCTGATATACAGCGGGGATCTGAGGCAGGATATCATTGATCTGGATTTTGCAGATGATCTGCCGGAAGATACGGAGGAAGAGCTGTTACTTAATATATGAGCAGTACTTTCAGCGTTGGCTACTTCATTTACAAATGTTTTAACTTGAGCAATTGATTTAAGCATTATACTCAATTATTTCATAACTTATCTTCCAACCATATCCATTTATTTGCTTTTCTAATTTGCATTACAACTTAACGGATTACCGATTACCTATGCATTGCATCCATTTAATCAAATATGATTAAAAATAAGAGAGCAGACCTCTTCTTTATTTGGCATAGAACAAATCGCACCTTTCCGAGTTGTAACAATAGATGCGGCAGCATTGGCAAACAACAGCATCTGTTCCAATTGGTCCTTTTCCAGATTATTTAATCCGTTCTCCAATATAAAAGCAAGAACACTGGCACAAAACGTATCCCCTGCCCCTGTAGTATCAACTGTATCTTTGCTGAGAAACGGCTGACCAAAGATTTTTTTATTGGAATAGTATGAAATGCTTCCGTTTTTACCTAATGTCACATTAATCAGTTTTGCCTTGGAATGTTTCCTTATTATCTTTACACCCTGATCGTAATCATTTACTCCAGTGAGCCATTTTATTTCATCGTCAGCAATCTTCAGAATGTCACACTCTCTTATTCCATACCAAATAGCTGCCCTTGCCTGTTCCAAATCAATCCACAATGGTTTTCTTAAATTAGGGTCAAAAGAAATCCATTTACCTATCTCTTTTGCATAAGTAACAGCAGCTTTTGTCGCTGAAGCGGCCGGTTCGTCGGTCAAAGAAAGGGAGCCAAAATGAAAAATACGACAATGCTCAATCAATTCTTTACAAACGTCTTTCTCCTCCAGCATGATGTCAGCCCCTGGTTTTCTATAAAATGAAAAGTCTCTGTCCCCATCTGCCATCGTATGAACAATTGCAAGTGTAGTATTCGCTCCGTTATCATAAATCAATCCTTCATCAGAAATACCAATCCTTTTGATCGTATTCCCGAGCATTTTCCCAAAATAGTCGTCTCCCACCTTCCCTATAAAAGCGGTTTTATAGCCCAAACCGGCCAACATTGATAATACATTACATGGCGCTCCTCCTGGATTTGCTTCAAATATCGGATTTCCATTGGAACTGCTGCTATTTTGAATTAAATCAATTAGCAGTTCTCCTAATGCAACAACATCATACATGATTGTTCTCTCCCTTTCTCACCTGTATTTCATGCACAATCTTATTATATGTTTTCTTATTTAAACGATAGAAATACAAGACTACAGCCGTTATAATCCAAAGTATCCCCGGAACCGTTGTAAACGAATGCTTAATAACTGACAGTACTGCTGCATTCTGCTGTTGGTTTGCAGCATATCCGAACATACCCAAAATTCCAGCAAGCACGGAAGTTCCAATCGCCATTCCGATTTTGTTTCCCAGTGAAATAAACGCATACTGAAATCCGTCATTTCTAAGCCCTGTCTTCCATTCACCATACTCCACACAGTCCGGAACAATAGCATAGATTGCAGTATTAAAACCCGAAAAGAAAAATTGTGCCAAGCAGGAAAATATATAAAATGGAACAGGGGTTTCTCTGACTGTAAAGAAATACATGCAAAACATGCTAATTCCTGTCAACAGTGCAAAAATGGATGCAGACCGTCCTTTATTATTCGTAAGCCGAAATACAAACGGAAAACATGCTGCACCAATAATGGATGGAAGAATGATAAACATGGAATAGGTGCTAAATAGTGCTTGGTTTCCCTCCACATAGGTAAAATAGTATAATGCATCCGCATTTCTTCCATAAAGTGTCACACCAAACAGAAACTGTCCAGCAAGAGCGATCATATATGGACGATTTTTCATCACAGTTCCTAATTGAACCTTTATGGAAATTTTTTCTTTCTCTGGTACTTCCACCACTTCTTTCGTTTTTGCAAAACAGAAGATATGACATGCTGCAAAAATACATCCATATAAAACAGCAATCAGCAAATATCCTCTTTTATCATTTCCATTACCAAGGGTCTCAATAAGTGGAACCGTCACGATATTGATAATGCCAATCGCAATCATTGCGCTGACGGATCGAAATGTATTGATTTTAGCACGTTCCTCTATATTTTGTGTCATCGCTCCGCACAGCGTACCATAAGGAATATTCACACAAGTATAGCCTAAAACAAGAATACAATAAGTAATTGCCATATAGATAATCTTGGCAGTAGACGACCAATCTGGATGTGCCCAAAATGTCATAATCAATACGATTGCTGTCAATGGTGCCGCAATCAACAGCCATGGTCTGTATCTCCCCCATTTTGTATGCGTTTTATCACTTAACCCACCAATAACCGGATCATTAATCGCATCCCAAAATCTTGAGAACAACATCAAACCTGCTACGGCTCCCATACCAATCCCAAAAACGTCTGTATAGAAAATCATCAGGAAATTTCCTACAAACATCCAACTGAAATTACATCCTACATCACCCATGCCGTATGCAATCTTACTAATCAACGGCACTTTTACATTTGTATCTTTCTGATCCATTACAATCCCCCTTTACCACTTATAAATACTGGCTGAACTCTACTTTTTCCCTGTTGGGACCGGTAATTGTAAAAAATCTTACCCCACGTTCCCAAAATGGAAGAAACTGGATTCCCTTTTCCAAAATTGAAAATCCTGCTTTCGTTACCAATTTGTATACCTCTTCAATATCTGTAACATTCAGCGCAATATGATCCAACGCACCATTTTCCATCGCTGCATGTTTATTTTCATAAGTCTCAATTACCGTATGACCCAGCTTTAAGAAAGTAACCTTCTCATCTGCTTCCTGGTTCACAGTTTGAAAAACAACCCGAAATCCCAGTAATCTATAAAAATCCTTTGTTTTTCCAATGTCATTTGTAGGGATTCCTATATGCTGTAATCCGGTAATATACTTTTTAAAATCCTTTTCCATCTTTACCTATCCTTTTCAGGCACCTGTTGGATACGACCATGCAGGTGCCATGTCAGCCTTTCCTGCTTTTGACTCTTCTCTTATTCTGCAATACGAATAACAGCCTTTACAATATCAGCTTTATTATTCACGCTGTAGTCCATTGCTTTCTGCGCTTCATCCAACCTAAATACATCCGTTACAATTCCTTTCAGGTTTACCTTTCCTGCCGCAACCGCATCAATTGCCATTGGATAAATATGGCGGTACCGGAACACGGTCTTAAAGGTCAGTTCTTTGTCCAGCACAAGGCTCATGGGAAGTGTCATCTCGCCGGTCTTGCTATATCCTACAAGAACAATATTGGAACCTTTTTTAGCCATATGAATTGCCTGCCTTGTTGTAATTTCTGTACCTGCTGTCTCAATTACCAGATCCATACCTGCTCCATCTGTCACTTCCTTTACCCGTTCCAGGACATCCTCCTTCGCCCCATTGATTACTCCGGTTGCCCCCAGTTCCAATGCTTTCTCAAGACGTTTCTCCATAATGTCCACCACATATACCTCAGATACTCCTCTGGCTTTCAGCGCCATCATGGAAACAAGACCGATGCAGCCTGCACCCATGACAACAGCTTTCTGCCCAAGATGCGCATCTCCCTGGATTGCTGCATGGAATCCCACTGCTAAAGGCTCGATCAAAGCCCCCTCCAATGTACTTACATTGTCCGGCAGTTTGAAGCACAGATCTGCTTCGTGGGCGACATATTCCTGAAATACGCCATCTACAGGCGGCGTTGCAAAGAACACCACATCCGGACACAGATTGTATCGCCCCGTTTTACAAAATTCACAATGGCCGCACGTCTTTCCCGGCTCCAGTGCAACTCTATCTCCAACTTTCAGATGCTTTACATTCTTCCCGACTTCAACAACCGTTCCACCTGGCTCATGTCCCAGTACAAAGGGCGGCTCTACCACATAATCCCCAATTGCCCCTGTTTCGTAATAATGCAGGTCGCTTCCGCAGATACCCACGTATTCCAGTTTTACCAATACCTCGTCATCTTTTACTTTTGGAATCTCCCGTTCTTCAAAACCCATTTTTCCGATTCCCAGCATGACTGCAACTTTCATTTTCCCTTCCATTGTCGCATCCTCCTTTTTTATTTACTTTTATTTATACTTTATTAAATAGTTTTATTATGTTTTTTATTTTATATTCCTTATACAATTTTGTCAATGCATTCCTATCAATCAAGTGATATTTCGTCATTATACTCAAAAATACATTCTATATTTTGGTAAAACTGCATCAAAAAAGGAGATTTCATTTCTGAAATCTCCTTTTAAAGCATCGTGTGCTTCCTATATCTGCTTTATAAAATTTTCAATTACTTCAAGTGCTGCTCCCAGTGCAGCTGCCCCAACCTGATATCTGCAGCTATTTACAAATTGCCGATCCTCTGTGAATGTATTCCGCTCTGATACTTTATTCCATATATCCAATAAATAAGGCTCGACATAACTTCCCACATATCCCCCCAGAATAATATCACAGTCAAGAAGCATATGGATGTTATTCAATGCCACAGCCAGATAGCCTGTATAGACATCCCATATTTCCGCTGCCCCTTGGTCTTTCTTTTCCAACAGTTCAAAGAACTTTCCTAACTTTCCTTCTGCCGCACCTGACAAAATTGCTGCACTGCAATACGCATCCAGACATCCTTTTTTTCCGCAATAACATATTTTCCCATCAGGGATCACAGTCATATGCCCGACTTCCCCGCATCGGAAATGCTCCCCCTGTACAAGTCCATTACGATCAAAAATCGCTCCTCCAACTGTATTACTTAAAGACAAGTAGAAAAACCGTTTCCGTTCATCGGAACAGATTCCTTCCGCATAAGCTCCTGCATTTGCATCATTTAAAAAACAGCAGGGGTATGCAAAAAAGCTGCTTATGGAACCAAAAGATATCATTTTTACACCAAGGATATGTGAATATGTAATCAACTCTCTGTCTAAATCAACAATTCCAGGGAAAGAAATTCCTATACCCAAAATCCTCTTCCGATCAATCTTGCTTTCCTCCAGAAAAGCTTCCAGTTCATCATTCACCCTGCGATAATACGTCTCCTCATGTGCATAGGGAAGAAAAATACGCATATGTTTTAAAATCTCACCTGTAAGGTTGGTAAGTACAAAACCAATATGATTTTTTGTAATATCCACCCCAACCGCCTGCTTTACATTAACCGCAACCGACAGCGCCTTTGCTCGTCTTCCTCCCGTAGACTGCAATTCTCCGGTTTCTTCAATTAATCCCTTCTCAATCAGTTCCTTTGTAATCTGCGTTACAGTGGGAAGGCTCATCTTCATATCATACGAAATCTCCGGATTTGAAACCGTTCCATGCTTGCAGATATAGCGGAAAATGCGATTTCTGTTTTTTTTCTTTACCTCTATGTTTGTTGTCTGCTTTCTTTCCATGTTATACCGCCTATACTTTATTAAAGTGTTTTCTTTAGTATAACACCTCGCCTTCCCAAAAGCAACTTCACCATTTCGACACGGTATACTGCTGTTACATCTGGGAACGTAAAGAACAACAAATACCACCAATCAGATTTAATTAGTATTGAAACGGAAGTTTTACGCTGCCCTGATTACTTCTTGAAAGTTGTTTATACATTGTTTTTATGATAAAATACAGTTATTAATTTTAACCGGAGGTGCTATATGGCTATCAGTTCCAACAATATACAGGTTTATACAACTCTTTCAAAAGAGTTGGTAGCCGAAATCGACAAGGACGCAAAAGAGAATTTCCGCACACGTTCCCAGCAGATTAATATGATCCTGACCGAATACTACAAGGCAAAAACGACAGCCAACTCTCATATAAAGTAAACACTGATACAGCCTGCAAACGCAGGAAATATCAGTGTTTTCTTTGTCTTTCCCCTAATTATAAGGTTCATGGGAGCCATATGTATTTCCAAAGCTGATATTAACCACCAGCGGCATTCTTCTCTCCACTGCCCGGGTCACAGCAAAATTCACTGCCCGCATCAGTTCCGTTGTTCTTGGAAACCCCTGATTTCCCGGGCTGCCCAGCTTGACAATCAAAAGCTCGCTTTCATATGCAATTCCCCTGTATGCCCTGCCCGGATTTCCCTCTCCGCTTCCTGCTGCAATCCCTGCCACAGCCGTTCCGTGGCCGCTGGAATCAAAAGAGGGAAGCAGACGTCTTGCCTTTTCCCTGCTTCCCTCCTGAATCGCCTGATTGATTTCCTCACTGGAAAACACCCGGTTCAGATTCTGATCCCACAAAGCGGCAATCCTCGTTCTCCCTGAACTGTCCCGAAATGCCTCATGATAATAATCAATTCCGGAATCCAGAACCGCCACAAGCACGCCCCTCCCGGTCAATCTCAGAGAAGACTCCTGCACTGCATTGATGCAGGCAGCCCCCTTGGCCTGATTCATAGAAAAAAACAGACGCTTTGGCTTTTCCACATATTCTATCTGCGGCAGCCGGCTGACAGTTTCAATCAGATCTTCCGGTACCGTTAAAACAGCATACTCGTTGTGCATTTCTTCCGTCAGGATCCCCATTTCCCGCAGGGAATCCAGACTTCCTGAATATTTTACAATCAGCTCCCAGGTCTGCTCTTCCTTTTGATAGCCGGTTTCCAGTTCCCTGGAGCGGGCCCGCAGCTCCTCCGGAACAGACAGGGCAAGGTTTAAAAGATTTTCCAGCTTCTGGTTTTCCATAATGCCGCATTCCGCCTTCTGACTTTCTGTTGTAATCCAGTTTATTCCCCGGATCCCTTCTCCGTTCCGCCTAAATCAAGCTGGTACAGCCTTCCGTACTTTTCCTTCAGATAATCCACATAATACTGCGGCCGGAAATCCTCTCCTGTCATATCCTGAAGAATCTGGCGACTGGTTTTCACCTTTCCAAACCGGTGTACATGAAGTCTTAAATATTCCCGGATTTCCCCCAGACGTCCCTCCTCCAGCATCTGATCTGCATCCATTTCCTTTTTCATGGAAGCATACATCTGCGCTCCAAAAGCGCTTCCCAGCGCATAGGACGGGAAGTATCCAAAGGAGCCCTGCGCCCAGTGAATATCCTGAAGAACCCCCTCTCCGTCATTTTCCGGGCGGATTCCCAGATATTCCTCGTATTTGTCTGCCCAGAGCCGGGGAAGCTGTTCTACCGGAAGATCTTCCTCAATCAGAGCCTTTTCCAGTTCATACCGCACCAGCACATGAAGGCTGTAGGTTAATTCATCAGCCTCTGTCCGAATCAGACCGGGATGAACCCGGTTAATGGCCCGGACAAACTGTTCCCGTCCGATTCCCCTTAGCTGCTCTCCAAACAATTCCTTTACTTTTCCATATACCGGAATCCAGAAGGCCTCGCTTCGTCCCAGAATATTTTCAAAAAAACGGGACTGGGATTCATGCATTCCCATGGATGCGCCCTGTCCTGCCGGCGTCTGAGTCAGCCGGTCCTCGATTCCCATTTCATAAATGGCATGGCCGGACTCATGAATCACAGAAAACAGAGAGCTGTCCAGGCTGTTTTTGTAATGAGTGGTAATCCGCACATCATGATTGTGGAGACTGGTGGTAAAGGGATGGGCGCTTTCTGCAAGAACACCCTTTCTGAAATCAAAGCCGACATACTCTGCCAGGTATTCAGCCAGCTCTCTCTGCCTGTCCTCCGGATAATCCCCGGTCAGAAATTCATCAGAAATCCGGACCGGACTTTCCATCACCTGATGCAGCAAAGGAACCAGTTCCTTCTTCAGCAGTCCGAAAAACTCGTCCAGCTCCTTCATGCCAAATCCTTTCTCGTAGGAATCCAGCATAACATCATACAGCCTCTGCCCCTTCTTTGCCCGGTATCCGGCAAAGGTTTTCTGCCAGAATATGATTTTTTCCAGAGTCGGTGCAAAGGCCTGAAAATTTTTCTCTTCTCTTGCTCTGGCCCAGATTCTGGCTGACTCTGCCACCAGCTCCTGATAGGCCCGGTACTCCTTCGGAGGAATACATTCCAGCTGCTCTGCCTCTTCTTTGATTTCCCTGAGAACAGCCTGCTTTTCCGGGGTTTCCTCAGCGCCTGATTCCTGCTCGCATGCAGAAATCAGCTCCTTTAATTCCGGCCCTGTCAATACCTCCTGATAGGAGGCCGCCAAAACCCCCTGTACCCGTGCAGTATATGCTCCCGCCTGCTCCGGAGCCAGAGTTTCATTATCCCACTCAAAAAGAGTCAGCGCTGTCTGATATGCCATAGCTTTTTCCAGACAGAGCATGAGACGATCCCATGCACTTTCCGGAGCCCGTCCTGTTTCTTCCAGATTTTTCTTCATTCTGTTTTCCCCATTCATACGTTCTGCCTCGCTTTCTCCTTCCTGATGATTCTATTTTACCGGAATCCTGCGTTTTTATCCCCGATAGCGGTTCAGACAGGCAAAAATCTCCTGTTTTCTCGGTTTTGCAAGACCGCAGGGTACATAGGAGCTGCAAAAAGGCTCCCACCCTCTTGTTTCCAGGGTTTTCCACAGCAGCTCTACCGTCTGGCGCATGGTTTTTTCTCCTTCTTTCCCCTGCTCCAGGGCAAATCTCAAAAGGTACGCCAGGGCCGCTGTCTGCTCCCCGTCTGCCAGCTGCTCTGCATACCGGAGATCCACGGTTTCCCGATCAATCGAAAACTGATCCTTTCCCAGGGTTTTAATCTTTTTTCTCTCCCGCACAGAGCCGTTTTCCTGTCCTCCCCGGCCGTATCTTCCGCCTCTTTCATTTCCTCTCCTGGAAATTCCTCTGTCCCGGTTATTCTTTTCTGCATTGTGAAAAACCAGAGGCATCTGAAATTCCGGAAGGAAAAAACCCGGTGCCTGGGTACGCGGAGCCTTGTATTCCCGGCACAGCTTTTTTACCCGTTCCGTAATATCCACCGGACGGTAACAGTCCATCTGCAGGATTTTATGGGCAATATAGAAAAAAGCTCCGGAGCTTCCTGCTACCAGAATCGTAGAGATTCCTGCCTTTTCATACAAATCCCCGGCCCGTTCCAGAAACGGGGTAATGGGCTCCTTCTCTCTCCGGATTACCTCCTGCATAAACTCATCTCTTACCATAAAGTTTGTGGCAGAGGTATCCTCGTCAATAAGAAAAAGGCTCGTTCCTGCCTCGATTCCCTCCACAACACCGGCTGCCTGCGAAGTGCTTCCGCTGGCATCCTCCGTAGAAAAGGAGGAGGTATCTTTTTTATTGGGCAGATCATTAATAAAAAGTGAAATGTCCGCCCTGCGGATTGACCGGCCCTCTTCCGCCCGCAGCTTCACAGCCGTATCCTCTGTAATTACAAATTCCCGTCCGTCGCCTGCAATATGGTTGTAAACTCCCATCTGCAGCGCAGATAAAAGGGTGGATTTTCCGTGATAACCGCCGCCTACAATCAGGGTAATCCCCCTGGGAACCGCCATTCCCCGCAGTATTCCTCTGTGGGGAAGGCTAATACTCTGTTCCATAGATGCCGGAGAAACAAAGGGGACAGAATCCTTCATAGGAAAATCCGAAACTCCGCTTTTTCTTGGAAGAACGGAACCATTAGCCACAAAAGCCACCAGTCCCTCCTTCTTTAAATATTCCCGCACTGCCTGCTGATCCTCTGCCAGAAACACGGCCTCCTCTGTCTTTTTCTTATCCAGCTTTCTGTAAAAAAAGCTGTTTTCCACACACGCGGGAAGATATTCAAAAAGAATTTTTTCCAGTCCCCCTGCGTCAATGGTTCTTCCGAATGCCGGAAATCCTATATGGAACCTGGCTGTAATCTTTCCTGCGCCAATCTGGCAGGCGCTTCTCTCCAAAACCTCCTGGCCGCATCTGGTCGTAGACATCAGACCGCTTTTTCCGGAGCCCCCTGCTTTGAAATTGTAGGCTTCCACCTGACTTCCAAACCGTCTGGTCAGAAAATCCTCCAGTGCAATCCTGCCGCAGGACTCCTGATAATAGGCCTCCGGAAATCCTGCCTGTTTCATGGGAACTTCCACGTGAACACTGGATGGAGATGCGAAGGGATCTCCCTGCACATGGTCAATTACAAGCACATAGGCGCCAAACTGATAGGCGCCGGACAAAGATTTATAAGCCGGATAGCTTTTCCGGTCAATCGAGCGCAGCAGTGTACGCAGTTCGTTGGATGATTTCATCAACAGTCCTCCTCTATCTTTTCTTTCAGGAAAGAATCTTTAAATTAGAAAAACGGTCTGAAATTCTCAGACCGTTCCTCATTGTCTCATGTAAAACCTAGAAATATTTTTTGTTGCCCCAGAGGTTCGCCTTCTTCAAATCCAGGTATTCGTTATAAGCCTTTTCCAGAATCTGCTTTTCGTTGGAAAACTTCAGCAGATGGTACGCCTCATAAAACTTGTAATAGCCGGAATCTACAAAATGCTCTTCCCGTTGTGGTTTACTGTAATAGCTGTCAGCCATCATCAAGTACCAGTGAACATCCTTCTCCACCATATCCTGCGGTGTATTAAAGGAATAGGAGCTTTTTCCGATATACTTGATAATGGAAGCACTGACGCCGGTTTCTTCTTTTACTTCCCGAAGAGCCGTCTCCTTGTACTCTTCTCCTGCTTCTACAGTTCCCTTTGGCAGAACCCAGCCCTCATACTTGTTCTTGTAATTCTTGTAGAGAACCAGAATCTTGCCGCGAAATATAACCACACCTCCACAGCTCGTTGCTTCTATCATTGCAATCCCTCCTGGTCGCGCAGCGCTGTATCAGCACCGCGGTGGTGTGTCGCACAGACTGGTTTTAGTATAACTCCATTTGATAGAAGATGCAACATGAAGTTTCCCTGAGTTGTCTATAAGTTTTCTTTCTCATTCCTGCCGGGCTTTGAAATCTCTGTTCTGATTTTAATTGTCAGCCTTCTTTTTTCCCTTTGCTTCCATGTAAATTTTCTCTGCCGTAATAGGAAGATCACGAATCCATACACCGGCTGCATTGGCCACAGCCCCTGCAATCGCAGGAGAAGGCGTATTGATTACAACCTCTCCAATAGACTTAACGCCAAAGGGACCTGTCGGCTCATAGCTGCTCTCAAATTCCACCTGGAGATGGCCCACATCCATACGGGTCGGAAGCTTGTACTGCATAAAGGAATTCTCAAACACGCGTCCTCTCTGGGAGCGGGTTACATCCTCAAACATTGCCATGCCGATGCCCTGTCCCAGTCCGCCTTCTGTCTGAACCCGCACCAGGTTGGGATTAATCGGTGTTCCGCAGTCAACGGCTGCCACAAAATTAATCAGCTCGTACTCATAGGTTTCCATATCCATCTCAATCTCTGCCATACCTACCATAAAGGGAGGCGGAGAAACAGGAGAGGAATGAGAGGCGGTAACCTCCAGAGCCTTTCCGTTATTGCACATCACTCTGTTTCCAATATCCTTTAAGCTGATGGCGCCGCTGCCGTCTCTGCAGAATACCTGGCTGCCGTCAAAGTCCACCTCATCTGCCGTCCGCTCCAGATACTCCGCGCCCTTTTCCACAAGCTTCTCTCGCATGGCCTCGCAGGCCTTTACCGCTGCCATACCGGTTAAGTAGGCTGTACTGGAGGCATAGGAGCCGGAGTCGTAGGGAGAAACATCTGTGTCTACGCCGTGAACAATAATATTGTCCATATCACAGCCAAGGCAATCTGCCGCAATCTGCGCCAGGGTGGTATCACAGCCGGTTCCCATGTCGGATGCTCCGATCATCATGCTGTAAAATCCATCATCATTCAGCTTTAAGGTAATTCCGGCCACATCACAGTTGGAAATGGAAGATCCCTGCATGGCCATAGCCACTCCGACAGAACGGACCTTTCCGTTTTCCATTACACGGCAGGGATATTTTTCATCCCATTTTATCAGGTCTTTCGCCCGCTTCATACAACGATCCAGAGTACAGCTGTTTGCTGTTTCCCCGTAATAAGCAGGCATCACATCCCCTTCATGCACCATGTTTTTCTCACGGAGAACAACCGGATCCATATGTAATTCTGCCGCCAGCTCATTGACTGCCGATTCCAGGGCAAAGATTCCCTGAGTTGCTCCATAGCCGCGGTATGCGCCTGCCGACATGGTATTGGTATAAACCACGTCGTAGTGGAAACGAAAGGCCTTTGGTGTAGAATACAGAGGAATGGATTTATGGCCGGACAGTCCTACGGTTGTCGGGCCGTGTTCCCCGTATGCGCCTGTATTTGACAGGGTATATAAGTCAATCGCCTGGAATATACCGTTTTCATCTGCTCCCAGACGAACGGTCACTTCCATCTCATGGCGGGGAGAAGAGGCAATCTGAGACTCATACCGGCTGAAAACCATCTTGGCCGGCTTTCCTGTCACCCAGGTTACCAGAGCCGGATATACCTCTGAGACCACAGTCTGCTTTGCTCCAAAGCCTCCGCCGATTCGCGGCTTTATAACACGAATCCGGGACTTGGGAATATCCAGGGCATGGGCTACAATCCGACGCACATGGAAGGGCACCTGGGTAGAGGAGGTAACATTCAGACGTCCGTAGGTGTCCATGGAGGTATAAGTACGGAAGGTTTCCATCATAGCCTGCTGGTTCGGCTTTACATGATAAGTCTTTGAAATCACATGAGCGCAGGAGGCCAGGATTCCCTCCACATCTCCATGGATATCGTCTCCGGATGCACAGAGGTTGCGCTGATTATCCGCTCCTACAGGACACAGACTTTTCCAGGTTTCCTCCGGATGCACCAGAACCGGGTTGTCTTTTGCTGTCCGCATATCAAGAACCGGCTCCAGCACCTGATATTTCACCTTAATTGCCTTCAGAGCCCGATCAACGGCCTCTTCGGAAATTCCTGCCACAATAGCAGCTACATCTCCTACAAAACGCATTCTTCTATCCAGAATCAGACGATCATAGGGGCTGGGCTCCGGATAGGTCTGTCCGGCCATGGTAAACCGCTTCTGGGGAGAATCCTCCCAGGTTAAAATCGTCTCAATTCCCGGAACAGCCAGGGCCCGTGTCTTATCAATCGCTTCAATCCATGCATGGGCATAGGGGCTTCTCAGAACCTTGACAATCAGACAGTCCTTCGGAGCAATATCATCGGTATACACCGGCTTTCCTGTCATCAAAGCCATGGCGTCCCGCTTTACAACCGACTGGCCTACATAGGTTTTCTTTTTCTCCATCTCAGTTTCCGCCCTCCTTATTCCGGTTCAGGTATTTTTCAATTGCCCGCATCTGTCCTTCGTAACCGGTACACCGGCAAAGGTTTCCGGAAAGATATTCCCGGATCTCATCCATATCAGGATTTACCAGTTCCCTTTCCATTGCCAGCAGATTCATAATCAGACCCGGACTGCAGAAGCCGCACTGATCCGCTCCCTCTTCTGCAAGGAAACGTCCGATTTCTTCTGCCTCCTTCTGGACTCCCTCCAGAGTTGTAATCTCACAGCCGTCTGCCCTTGCCGCCGGAACGGAACAGGAAAGAACCGGCTTTTTATTCATCCATACGGTGCAAAGACCGCAGTTGGAAGTTTCGCAGCCCCGTTTCACACTGTAGCATCCCAGACTTCTCAACAGATCCAAAAGCAGGGTGTCCGCCCCAATCACTGCTGTCTGCATTTTTCCGTTTAAAACAAACTGTATTTCCATATTGCTTCGCATTTATTTTTCTTCCTCCCTGGATATCTGCTCCATCAGACGCCGGATAGATACCTGCGCCAGATATTTTCTGTATTCTCCTCCGGCTCTCATATTGTCTCCGTAGGTAAATGCCTCAGCGGCCTTTTCTGCCAGCTCCTGTACGGTCTCCTTTCCGTCAGGAAGCACACACAGGGCAGCCTTTGCAGGTCTTGCTCCTACAGATACATACCAGCTGTCTCCTTTTTTTGCCACTCCGCAGGCAATCATGGGAAAATCCGTTTTAGAACGGCGTGAAGAGGTATAAGCCGCTCTTCTTCCATCCTTTTTCAGAATCACCTGCACCAGAATATCACGGTCATACGGCAGTTTTGCAAATTCTTCCAGAGAAATTCTTCCTCTCCGGTAAAGCTCCACCTGGGCATCCAGCATCATCATACAGGTAAGAATATCAGAAAAACCGTATCTTCCGAATACGCTTCCTCCTACTGTAGCTCCGTTTCGGAACTGGACACCGACAATCCCTTTGGTGCACTCGCGGAAAACCCCGCCAAAATACCGGTTCAATCCCTCATGAAGCTCCAGACTTCTCAAACTGCACATACAGCCAATGCGGAACTCCTCTTCATCCTCCTCAATATAATCAAGTCCCAGATCGGATAAATCAATGGCTGCCGACTTGTAATTGCTTCCCATTTTCAGCCACATCATGCCTCCCAGGAGCACGTTGCTCTTTTTCTGATTCAGCTGATAGGCTTCTTCCAGGCTTTGCGCCTTCACAAACTCATTTGTTCGAAACACAGGATATCCCCTTTCTTTTTCACTTTTTTTATCTAACAGGAAAATTTTCCTGTGAAACAATTGCTGTTATTTTGAAAAATACAAATCAAACAGGGCTCTTGCAATCGGCGCAGCCTCCCGTCCTCCGGAACCGCCCTCTTCTACAAGAACCGTCACTACCAGCTTCGGATCCTCTGCCGGAGCAAAGCCCGTAAACCAGGCATGACTTTCTTTTCCTTTTTCAAACTCCGCAGAGCCGGTTTTTCCTGCCGCTGCGTAGGCATCCGTGCGGACGGCAGATCCGGTTCCCGCTGTTACCACCTGACGCATCAGCCCTGACAAAGCCTCTGCCTCTGATGCACTCATCAGTTCTCCGTAGGTAGCAGGAAGAAATTTTTTCACCTCTTCCCCCTCTGCTGTCTCCACCCGGTCAATCAGATAAGGCTTCATCAGCACTCCTCCGTTGGCAATGGCCGCTGTGAGAAGGGCATTGTGAAGCGGGGTCATCTGGGTATTGCCCTGACCGATGGCAGTCTGAAGCCGTTCCCAGTCTCCTGCTCCGGTTCCCATGGCATAGGAGCTTTTGCTGTAGGCAATGGATACCGGCAGCGGCCCGTTAAACAAAAGATGCTCTGCCAGATTCTGCATCTGTTCCAGATTGATCTCCAGACCAAGACTGGCAAAGGCTCCGTTGCAGGAATTGGCAAATGCCTGCGTCAGATTCTGATGGCCGTGGGCATTCCCATGATAACAGGAAATGGTGTAATCCCCATGCTCATAGGAACCGTCGCAGTCAAAGGAAAACTCCTGCCAGGTATCCGGATGCTCCCTCATGTATTCCAGAGCCGTCACAATTTTAAAGGTAGAACCCGGGGGATATACACCCTGAGATGCCCGGTTCAGCAGCTGGGCCTGGGTATTGTCACCGGAAATCAGAGCTTCCCATTCCTGCCCCAGAGTGTTGGGATCAAATCCCGGTCTGGAAACCATGGCGAGAATCTTTCCGGTATCCGGCTCCAGAGCCACAACAGCTCCTTTCCTGTCTCCGAGAGCTGCCTGTGCTGCCTGCTGCAGATCCACGTCCAGGGTTGTAATTACATTATCTCCCGGATTTTTCCGATCCGCCAGCTGATTCATCGTCTGATCTGCCAGATTCATGTGGGAGGACAGAAGATAAAAATTAGCCAGAGCCTCCAGTCCTGCCTTGCCATGATCCGAATATCCCACTGCGTGGGCAAACAAATCCTGGTAGGGATAGGTTCTCACCTCCGAACCGTCCTCCTGCACAGTCGTTTCCGCCAGTACCCTTCCGTCATTGCTTACAATCTTTCCCCGGATAATCCGATCCGAAAAACTGTCCAGACGGGCATTGTAGGAATTATTAATCACCGTTTCGCTCTGCACCTGCAGAAAATAACCAAAGTATCCCATCAGGCACACAAACATTCCCACCACCACATAGGTAATTATCAGAATGTGTTTATTCTCCCCGGGATTCGGTGTCTGTTTATTCATAGTCCTCCTCATCATTCTTTTTCAGAATGTACAGTCCCTGAAGCACTCCAAACACCATAAAGGTGCTGAGAATCGAACTTCCTCCGTAGCTGACAAAGGGCAGAGTCACTCCTGTAGAGGGAATGAACTTTGTCACGCCTCCCACAGTCAGGAACACCTGGATTCCGTAAACCATTCCCAGGCCAAAGGCAATCAGTTTATAAAACAGAGCCTGCATTCTTCCTGCAATCATCATAAACTGCAGAAAACAGCCCAGACAGATCAGCAGGATACAGATGGCAAAAATACCGCCCAGCTCCTCTGACACAGCCGCGAATACGAAATCCTTTTCCACAACGGGAATTTTGTAGGGCATCCCCTGATAAAGCCCCATTCCAAACCAGCCTCCTGTTCCTATGGCAAACAGAGACTGCGTAATCTGATAGCCCCTGTTGTCAATATCTGCCCAGGGATCCATCCAGGCTGCCACCCGGGTTCTCACATGAGCAAACAGATAGTAGGCCAGCACAGATGCTCCGCAGCCGAAGCCAAGCCCGGCTCCCAGATAAAGCCATCTGCCCGTTGCCACAAACAGCATGGTCAGGTAGGTCAGGAAGAAAATCAGAGCGCTTCCCAAATCCTTTGACAGAACCAGGATCAGCACATGGCCGGCTGCCACCGCCGTCACTGCAGCCACAGTCTTAAAATCCACAGACCGGTAAAACATGGCGGCTGCAAAAAAAACAAAGGTTATTTTTATAAATTCCGACGGCTGAAAAGAAATACCGGCAACGGTAATAGACAGCTGGGCTCCAAAGCTGTTATTTCCCACAATCCACACCAGAGCCAGAACTGCCAGACCGCCGATTCCGTAAATCCAGGGAATCTCCGCCAGCTGCCAGGCCCGATCCATCACAAACGGAATGATCCAGGTAATCAGAGCCGCGGCTGCCACAATCACAAACTGTCTGACCGCCTTATCAAAGGAAAGCCTGGTCAGAATCATAAGCCCGATCATCAGAAGAACACACATATTGTTCATCAGAATTCTGGACAGGTTGCGGTAAAAATACCGGGAAAGCCCCATGTAGGCAGTAAAAAACACTGCCTGAGCCAGATAAAACAGTACGACCCGCTCATCCTCAGACTTCAGATACAAAACGGAATACGACAGCAGATGCAGCAGAAACATCACTGCATTCTGCTTTGTGCATACCCTGTTCTGCTGCCATTCCTCCTGATACCGGAAGTACCGGAAATTCCAGTAAGTGTAAAGCGCCATCAAAATAATCAGAAGATACTTTGACACCTCAATTATTACATTAACCATAAATCTCCTATTCCACGCCCCGTCTGAAATGGCCTCTTGTAAAGTCCTTTACCGGCGACGGGGTATCTTTTCCATACCGGAAATGATCCGCAAATGCATCCATAATCTCCTGAATCTGTTCCGGAGACTCTTTGGTAAATACCAGCTTCACACCGGCCGACTGAAGGCGGAGAACTGCCTCCTCCTGCCCCAGAAGACTTAACGGGCTGGGATTGTAGATGGTATTGAAGCAGAACCGGCAGTGATTTTTCACCGGAAGCTCCTTCCCTACTCTGTCACGGATAACAAGCAGCTCCGGCTTTTTCGTACAGCCCTTTGTAGTCCGGACTATACACTGGGCAGAAACCATAGCCGGGTAATGCCCGTAAACCGTCATCTCCCAGTCAATGCCATCTGAGGCCTCCCTCAGCTGCTCCAGCTCTCTGCTGTTCAGCTCCAGGGGGAAGGTCAGCCTTCCTGCGCCCATACGGCTCATCTGTTCTGCCGCCTGATGATTCATGGCATACAGATTGGAATCAAACACAAGAGGAATCTCCTCCAGCCCCAGCTCTTTCAAAAAGCGTGGTTCTTCCATAGAACGGATTACCAGCACATCAAAGCCGGCCTCTCTCAGTTCCTTTGCAGATGATGCGAAAAACCGTTCCGCCTCCTGACGGAAAATCTGCGGAAGAATCAGCCCGCAAACCTTGCCTGACCTGTGGCACTGCTCTGCTGCCTGTTTCCACTGCTCCGGACCAAATCCGGTGCTGTCAAGATAAATCCCGTCCACCTCCGGGTGGGCTGCTGCCACAGCCAGTCCCTCGGGAGACTCCAGGGATACCAAAAGCTCCGGACCGCTGCCTTCCGCTCTGCGTTTCCTTTTCTTTGCGGATCCCTCGGCTGTCTCTTCTTTGGCGTCTGCCCCGGGTTCAGCCGTTCTCCGGTAAGGAGAAAGAATCGCCTCCTCCAGCTGCTCCATTCCGGCTCTTCGAAGCCCGTTTAACGCCTGTACCGGAAGGAAGCAGGAACCTTCCACCTGTCCGGTCAGCTCTTCAAAATAAAAAGGCGAGCCTCCCGTTTTCTGAATCTGCTTTAACAGCTTCTCTTCTGTCATCGGCTGATTCTGGGCCTTTTGAACCACCTCTCCGGAAACTGTCACAGACACCGGCTGTTTTTCCAGATACAAAGTGACCGGCTGTCCTTCTCTGGCTGTTACATGGCCGCGAATCGGCTCCTGTTTTCCCCTGTGAACATATTCCTCATCCAGGCGGTCAAAAAGCTGCTGGTTGCCCTGACGGAATGCCGGTTTTTCCTTCAGCGCAATCATATCTCTGCCGTTGTGCTGCCGGTAATATCCCTCCGTCTGTCCGCCCCGGTCAAAAAGATCCAGAAGCATTCTCCGATCCTCATCTGTCACCCGGTAGCCCTCCCGGCCCCTCTCCAGAAACTGATCCACATACTTCCGGTACACACTGACCACACCGGCCGTATACCGGGGACTCTTCATTCTTCCTTCGATTTTCAGGGAGTAAACGCCTGCCTCAATAATATCCGGCAGAATATCCAGAGTACATAAATCCTTTAAGCTCATCAGGTAGCGGTTATCCTTTTCCTGCTGCCTCTTTTCTCTTGTCTTCTCTCTGGTTTTTCCTACGCCCTTTTCCACTCCGCTCTCTCTGTTTTTCCTTCCTGCGCCCCGTTCCTGGCCTGTTCTGAAAGACAGGGCCTGTCCCGGCGCATCATAGGGCAGCCTGCAGGGCTGGGCACACCGGCCTCTGTTTCCGCTCCGTCCGCCGATCAAACTGCTTAACAGACACTGACCGGAATAGCAGTAACAGAGCGCGCCATGGACAAAGCTCTCAATCTCAATATCCACATGATCCCGGATCTGAGCTATCTCTGCCAGAGAAAGCTCTCTTGCCGTTACTACCCGGCTGGCTCCCAGCTCCTTTAACATGGCGGCACTTCGCCATCCTGTAACCGTCATCTGGGTGCTGGCGTGAATCGGAAGATCCGGAAAGTGTTTTCTGATAAAGGAAAACACACCCATATCCTGAACGATCACCGCATCCAGCCCCCGCTCATAGCAGGGCAGGAGAAAATCATACAGCTGGCCCAGTTCCTCTTCCTTTACTAATGTATTGACTGTCATATAGAGACTGCACCCGTGAAGGTGGGCATAATCAAGGGCCTCCAAAAACTGATCTCCCTCCGGGTTCTCCGCATACGCCCGGGCTCCAAACCGGCTTCCGCCCATATACACCGCATCCGCCCCGGCATTCACCGCTGCCTTCATGCTTTCCACCGACCCGGCCGGAGCCAGGATTTCTACTGGTAATTTCACGCAATTCCTCCTGAAATTCTTTATAACATAAAGCAGAGGATGATCCTTATGAAAAAAGAGCACCCCCTGAAGTTTTCACCTGCTGTTTCATTTTCTGTGTCCGTTAACGTCCGCGCCGGAAACTGTTCCTGACGCTTTTTTTACCAGTTCCTCTGCCCTGGCCTTCTCCTCCTGCATTTCCTTTTCCATGGCTTCCATCCGCATCTGCATGGTAATCAGCTCATGCTTTAAGCTGTAGGCCTCTTTTTCCAGCAGAGCCTTCTGACCGCTGAGCATATCTGCCCTCTCCTGCTCCTTAAAGTAATCATCTGCAATATTCAGATGGATCATCAGATTCTGATAATCCGCATTCTGTCTGGAAAATCCTCTCTGCTTCTTGATTGTGCCTATTTTTTCATTCAAATATGCCGCAACTCTCCGCAGATAGGCCTCATCCTCTGTGCCGCCCAGCGTATATACCACACCATCTATCAAAACTTCCGCATAATTTTTCTGACTCATATTCTCTGGCTCCCGACTCTTTTGTTCCTTCCTGCAACTGTCATCGCTTCTGTGACCTGTCTCCCGTCAGGAATACAGGCATACAGTAACAGTGTACCATATCCTTCTGGAATCAACAAGCGGCTTTTCTCATGAATTTTTAAAATTCCGCATCCTGTTTTTCGTCACTCTCCAAAGGGAATTCCAAGATGACGGTATGCGCTCTCCGTTGCCACCCGCCCTCTCGGCGTCCGGTTCAGAAATCCGTTCATCAGAAGATAAGGCTCATACACATCCTCTAAAGTTCCTGCATCCTCTCCAAGAGCCGCAGCCAGAGTGTCCAGACCTACCGGACCTCCGCCAAACTTTTCAATCATCATCATCAGAATGTTTCTGTCATTGTTATCCAGGCCCAGCTTGTCCACATCCAGAATATCCAGGGCAAAATCAGCCACCTGCTTGGTAATCACCCCGTCATATTTCACCTGGGCGAAATCCCTGACGCGCTTCAGCAGACGGTTGGCAAGACGGGGAGTTCCTCTGGAGCGCCGCGCAATTTCCGCCGCCCCCTCCGGTTCAATCTCTACGCCAAGAACACCGGCTGACCGCTCTACAATAATCTGGAGCTCCTCCGGCCGGTAAAACTCCATTTTCTGAATCACCCCGAACCGATCCCGCAAAGGCGCTGTGAGAAGTCCTGCCCGTGTCGTCGCTCCTACCAGGGTAAAATGGGGCAGATCCAGACGGATCGAACGGGCAGAGGACTCCTTGCCCAGCATAATATCAATCGCAAAATCCTCCATCGCCGGATAAAGCACCTCTTCCACCTGCCGGTTCAGCCGGTGAATCTCATCCACAAAGAGAACGTCTCCCTCCTGCAGATTATTGAGAATCGCCGCCATCTCTCCCGGCTTTTCAATCGCCGGTCCCGACGTCACCTTCATGTGAACCCCCATCTCATTGGCAATAATGCCGGACAGAGTCGTTTTGCCCAGACCCGGAGGTCCGTAAAACAGCACATGATCCAGGGACTCTCCTCTGGCCTTTGCCGCCTGCATATACACCTTCAGATTGCTCTTGATCCTTTCCTGCCCGATATACTCGTCCAGCAGCTGCGGACGGAGACTGGGCTCTATATATTTGTCTTCTTCGGTAATCTCTGTTGTTATGATTCTCCGCTCCATCTTACTCTCCACACTTGTTGTATTTGTCCCGGACTCAGATTGCCAGATACTTTAAAGATGCCTTCAAAACAGCCTCCACCGTCATATCCTCTGTAATCTCCGTCTGGCGCACAGCTCTGGATGCCTCTGTAAGAGAATATCCCAAAGCCACTAACGCCTCTATGGCCTCTCTTCCGGTTCCTTCCATTCCGGCTCCTGCCGTCTCTTCCGGTTCCCTCTCCACTCCGAACGCAGAAGGCAGCACATCCTCCATCCGGATCCGATCCTTCAAATCCAGAATCACTCTCTTGGCTGTCTTCGGGCCAATGCCCGGAGCCCTGGCAATGGCCTTTGCATCCTCTGAAAGAATCGCCATTCTCAAATCATCCGGCCGCAGCACAGACAGAATCCCCAGAGCCGCCTTGGGTCCAATCCCGTTGACTCCCAGAAGCTGGTTAAACATCTTCCGATCCTGGCTGCTGAAAAAGCCGTACAGAGTCATAGCGTCCTCTCTCACCTGAAAGGATGTATAGATCCTGATCTCCTCTCCGATTCTGGGCAACCGGTCCAGCACTGATGCTGGAACAAGAATATTCCAGCCGATTCCGCCTGCCTCCACGACAATTCCGCCCTCCCACACTTCCGTCAAGGGTCCCTTGATATATGAAAACACTGATAAAGTCCTCCTGCTGTTCACTTTACGGACATCATACCATAAGAAACTCCTGATTGCAATACGCATATCGAACAGACATTCGATTTCTTTTTGTTTCTTTCTTTTTCGAGGGATTCTGCCCGGTGTTTTTTCGTTGACTTTCTTTTTTTGTCCCTCTATAATCGAACAAGGAGGAACGCTATGATTACAATAACGAAAAAACTTGATTTGCCTGATACCTATCCCCTCGATCGGATTGGCCCTCTTTCTGATCTGCTGTTTTTTGATATTGAAACTACCGGATTTTCCGGCGATACGTCCAACCTGTATCTGATTGGCTGTACCTATTTTCAGGAGGGCAGCTGGAATCTGATCCAGTGGTTTGCAGATACCGCTGCCGCAGAACCGGAGCTGCTTGACAGCTTCTTTTCTTTTCTGGAAAACTATAAAATCCTGATTCATTTTAACGGAGACGGATTTGACATTCCCTATCTGTTAAAGCGGTGCCGCCATCTGAAAAAAGATTATGATTTTTCAAATGTTGCAAGCATTGACATCTACAAAAAAATCAGGCCCTACCGAAAGCTGCTGGGACTGGAAAGCATGAAGCAGAAAGCCATCGAAGCATTTCTCGGCATTTCACGAACCGATCAGTACTCCGGCGGTCAGCTTATCGATGTATACCGCGCCTATTTGAAAAACCATTCCGAGGAGCTGTACGATTTGCTGATTCTTCACAATGAGGACGATCTGAAGGGTATGCCCTCCATCCTTCCCATTCTGAATTATCCGGACTTTTTTGAAGGAGAAATGACTCTGAAAAGCCAGCAGATTCTTACGGAAACCTGCAGTGACGGAAGCAGACGCCATCTTCTGGAACTGATTTGCCAGAGCCCCTGCGCCATCCCTGTTCCCTTTTCCTGCAGTATGGAGCCCGTCGCCTGCTTTGCATCCCAGAATCAGCTGACTCTGGAGGTTACTCTGTTTGAAGGAGAGCTAAGGCATTTTTATTCCAACTATCAGGATTACTGCTATCTGACAGAGGAGGATCGTGCAGTTCCCAAATCAGATGCTGCCCGCTATGATCCCGGAGTCTGTGTCAGAGCCACAGCAAAAAACTGCTATACCAGAGAGCAGGGAGTCTTCCTTCCCCAGTTTTCTCCCTTGTGGGAACCGGCTCTGAAAAAAGAACGCAGAGACAAATGCTCCTATGCTGCCCTGATTGATGTCTGCCTTCAGAATCCGGACTGTCTCTCCGCTTATTTAAAACAGCTTCTCTGCTGTCTTGGCGTCAAATAAAACGCTGGGGATTTTTCCTGTATTCTCTGGGAGAAATCCCCTTCTCTTTTTTAAACAAATCTCCAAAATAATTCCCGTCAGAAAACCCGCACAGCTGGGCAATATCTGCCACTGACAGCTCTGTTTCCAGAAGCATCCTGGATGCCTCCTTGAGACGGACATAGTTCAGATATTCCTTATAGCCAAAACCGGTCAGTTTTTTAAACCGTCTGGAGAAATAGGCCGGACTCATATGAACCCGCTCTGCCACCAGCTCCAAGGTCAGAGGTTCCCGAAAATGGTGATAAATATAAGAAGCCGCTTTCTGAATCTCCTCCTCCTGAGCTGCCGACTCTGCCACGTCCTGAATTCTGGGGTTCTGATGCTCCAGCCGGTACCGTCCGCAAAAAGCCAGCAGCTCAGACAGATAATTGCAAATCAGAACGTCAGAAAACACATCCCTGTTGTTCTGCTCTGCCAGAATCTTCTCCAGCAGCCCCTCCACATACCTGCGCCGTCCCGGTTCCACGGAAATACAGGGCTTTCCCCGCAGCCGTCCGGACCATTCCTTCCCCCACCGGGTTTCCAGCTGCTTCATATGTTCCGGCGCAAATCCCACTGCAATCCGCTCATTTTCCCTGGTAAGACCGTAGATCGTCCGGTGAAGCGCCTGAGGCTCAATCAGAATCAGGTCTCCCGGCTCCAGATGATATATGGTATGGTTCAAAAAAATCCGGCATCTCCCTGCTGCCAGATAAAACAGCTCATAATAGCCATGACTGTGATCCACTGTCATGGAAAAATCCACAGGACGCCGTTTTCTGCTGGCAAATACACCGGAAGGCTTATCCTTCAGCTCCTCATCCTGATCACAGTTCATGCTCTTATAACAAATTCTTTCTTCTGATTTCATCGTTTCCGGTTCCTTTTTCTTTTATTGTACCACAATCTCGTAATTCGGACAAATAATCTGTAGTTTTTCTCATATAAGACGTTTATTCTGTAAAAAAACTTCTTTTTTTGTTATAGGATAGGATCCGAAATTATCCTGTGAGAAATGAGGAAAGAGACATGAACAATCAAGCGCAGCTTTCAGACAAGGACAAACAATTCCGGGATTTTTCCCTTCACGACAATATGTGGAGAGTCGTTCTCTATGTGGGCTTTCCGCTGGCCCTGTATCAGAGCCTTACCCAGCTTTTTAAAATATTTGATTCCATGATGGCCGCCCACATCAGCGCCACTGCCGTATCTACCGTTGCCTACCTCTCCCAGATCAATATGATGCTTTCTGCCCTGGGCGGCGGTCTGGCAGTCGGCGCCAGCATCAAAATCAGCGAAGCCTACGGCTCCGGAGATTTCCAGCTGGTTAAAAAACGGGTCAGCACCCTGTTTGCCATGTGCGCCATTCTTGGTCTGGCTCTTCTGGTTATTCTGGTTCCCTTTACGCCCCAGTTTCTTCGTCTTGCAAAGACGCCGGAGGAATTTATCGCAGGAGGAACCCAGTATTTTATTCTGGAGCTTTTCGGAATGGTTATCAGCTTCTTTAACAACGTTTACATTGCCATTGAGCGGGCCAGGGGAAACTCCAAACGGATTCTGAATCTGAATATGGTAGTGATCGGACTGAAGCTGGCGCTGACGGCCCTCTTCGTTTATGTTCTCAACTGCGGAATCAATATGATCTCCGTTGCAACCATTATCTCCCAGACCTTCCTTCTGGCGGCCGCCTGCAAAAACCTGAACCAGAAGGACAATGCCTTCGGCTTTTCTCTGGCTGCCATCTCTTTAAAACCGGAGGTAACCAGACCTATGATTGCCCTGTCCATTCCGGTTATTGTTGAGAAGGTGGCATTTTCCTTTGGAAAGGTGATTGTAAACTCCATGAGTACCATTTACACTCCCCTGACCGTAGGCGCACTTGGAATTTCCAACAACATCGGCGGCTTCACCACCATGCCTCAGAATGGATTCCAGGAAGGGGGCTCTGCCATTATCAGCCAGAACCTGGGTGCCGGAGAACCAAAACGGGCTTTGAAGGCCTTCCAGTGCGTTCTGGTGATTGACGCAGCCATCGGAGTTTTCTTTATGACTCTGTCCCTGGTCTTTATCCGTCAGATCAGCTGGCTGTTTGCAGGCTCTGACGAGGAATTTCTTCAGATGATTGCCTCCATCTACCGGTACGAGGCTCTGGGTGCTGTTCCTCTCGGTATCAATGCCGCTGTTCTATCTCTGCTGTACGGCTTTGGAAAAACACGGCTGACCCTGGTCATTAATTTCTGCCGCGTCTTTCTCTTCCGCATACCGGTTCTGTGGTTTCTTCAAAACTTCACAGACCTGGGAAGCATCAGCGTGGGAATTGTCATGGGTGTCAGCAACATTTTAACCGGAGCTGCCGCATCTCTTATTTGTATCTGGGAAATCCGGAAAATCTGTAAAGAATATCAGATTACCTTTTTCTGACAAAATCACAAACGGCTGAGAGAATTCTCTCAGCCGCTTTTGCGTATTATTTGCATAGTATTTTTTGCTGTATTGCATTCATTTGCATTCTGTTGCTTGACTTGTTTCTTTTTTTCGATATAATTAAGAAAAGAAACCCTCAAGGAGGTCTTATCATGAGTGCAACTATCAAAGATGTGGCAAAGCTGGCCGGCGTCTCACCTTCCACAGTAACCAGAACCTGCCAGAATCAGCCGTCAATCAGTGAAGAAACAAAACGAAAAGTGCGCAGCGCCATGTCTGCCCTTGGATATACATCAAACTACCCGGATCCGCAGCAGACTTCTGCTGCTGTCAAATCAACTGCCATTGTATTTCCGCCTTTAAAACGCAGTGATCTTTCAGAAAACACCTTTTATCTGAAATCCAGCTGCGGCATTGCCAGTCTCTGCCGGGAGTACCGCTGGACCGTTTCCATGGTTATGGGAGAAACCGAGGAAGAGCTTCTGGAAAATGCCAAGCTCCTGATTGAGAGCGGACGGGCTGATTCCTTTCTTTTTCTGTATTCCAAAAATCAGGATATCCTGATTGATTATTTTCATTCTGCCGGGATTCCCTATGTGCTGATTGGAAAGGTTTCCGCCTACCCCAACGAAACCATTTATGTTGACAGCGACAATCTGCTTGCAGCAAGAGAGGCTGTGGATTATCTCATTGAACTGGGCCATTCCCGGATTGCCTTTTTAAATGGGGATACATCCTTTCTTTTTAACCAGGATCGCTATGCGGGGTACGTACAGTCCCTGATGCAGCATCAGCTTCCCTTCCTTCCGGAATATACCTTTCACATGGAAGACCTGTCCCGGGAAGAGGGCCTTGCAAGGATGAGGTCTGTTTTTACCGGCCAGTCGGCGCCAACCGCCCTTCTTGTCAGTGATGATATGCTGATTCGCGAGCTGGAATGCCGTCTGATTGAGTGGAATATCAGGATTCCGGAGCAGCTTTCCCTGATTACCTTTAACGATTCTTCCATTGCCCTTCACCATGTACCACAGCTGACTGCCATTGATATCAATCCCTGGCAGCTGGGCGCAGAGGCTGTCCGTCAGCTGAAGCTTTACTCGGATTCCCCTATGGATACGGTATCAAAGGTGCTGGTTCCTCACCGGCTGGTCATCCGCGATTCCTGCGCGCCCCTTCCCAACAGGGCAGTTTAGCCTGAGAATCTGCCACTTAAAAAGTCATTTTCCAGAAACAGCCGGGAGCTCCCCCCTTTTTGGGGGAATCTCCCGGCTGTCTCTCTTCTTTCCGGAAAGCCTCAGCGGACAATCATAGCCTCCCGCTCTGCTCCGGTTCCAATAAATTTCACTGGAATTCCAATGTACTCTTCAATAAAACGGATATAGGCCTTTGCATTTTCCGGCAGTTCCTCAAAGGTTCTGCAGCCTGAAATCTCTCCGAAATTTCCTTCAAATTCCCGGTAAACAGGCTTCGCGCCGTTTAAAAACTTCAGATTGGTAGAAAAATCCTCTGTCACTTTGCCGTCACAGTCATAAGCAACACAGACCTGAATCCGATCAAACCGGCCAATCGTGTCCAGATGGTTGACAGCCAAAGCGGTCAGGCCATTGACACGCTTTGCATATTTTAAGGTTACCAGATCCAGCCAGCCGCACCGTCTGGGACGTCCTGTTGTAGTTCCGTACTCGTGGCCCAGTTCCCGGATGCGATCTCCCGTTTCATTCAGAAGCTCCGTCACAAAAGGACCTGCTCCCACACGGCTGGAATAAGCCTTGATAACACCGTAAACATTGCCCATATCTGCAGAACTCATACCGGTTCCCGTGATAATTCCTCCAATTGTCGGATTGGAAGAGGTTACATAGGGATAGGAGCCAAAATCAATATCAAGAAGGGTTGCCTGAGCGCCTTCCACTACGATTTTTTTGTTTTCCTCCATCGCTTTATGCAGATAGGTAACGGTATCGCAGACATAGGGCTTTAACTGCTCTGCATAAGCTGTATACTGCTCATAAATCTTCTCCGGATCCAGAAGCCTTTCTGCATCCTCATTCTCCGGATCGTAAAACTTCACAAGAGCTTTTTTGTGTTCCACCAGACCGGTCAGCTTTTCCCGGAAATCGTCGCTGTACAGATCCTCTGCCCGAAGTCCGCTGCGCTCATACTTATCGCAGTATGCAGGACCGATTCCCTTTCCTGTTGTTCCGATTTTCAGATTTTTCCTGGCCTTCTCCAGAGCCAGATCCAGCATGCTGTGATAAGGCAGAATAATGTGTGCCTTCTCGCTGATTTTCAAATGATTCTTTATATCGTATCCGTGGGAAACCAGATTATCAATCTCCTCCAGAAGAACCTCCGGATTCAGAACAACACCGTTTCCGATCACTCCAACTGTGTGTCCGGACAGAATCCCGGAAGGAATCAGATGCATTGCATATTTTACTCCGTTTGTCTTAATCGTATGGCCGGCATTGTCTCCGCCTGTAGCACGCACGGCAATATCCGCGTCTGCTGCCAGATAGTCAATAACCTTTCCCTTTCCCTCGTCTCCATAAAAACAACCTAATACCACATCTGCTTTAGACATAATCCGTCTCCTTCGCTATGAATTGCAACACTTCAGCCATGCATCTTCTTCCCGCTTACAGCAGGCAAGAAGCATCGGGTGTCCGCCCTATAAAGATTCAGACAGGAAAAATCTTATAAAAACAAGCTTTCAATGCTTTTTTCTGTCTGAATCTTCGCATGGCTGAACTGTTACTATGAATTAAAAAGAAATTTTATTTCCTGATAAAAGGAGAATAAATTCTCCCGCGATACAAAAAGCGCGCAGCCCCGGAAGCTCTTCCTTCCTTTGCTGCACGCTTATTTTATCACTTTTTCCGCAAAAAACACAATACCTGATCTGTATAAAATCAAGAAGTGATTTTAGAAAAATTTTGTCTGTATAACACAGTTTTTACCGGTATTTTTGCAGGATTAATTTGTGAAATTATCAAAATATCCCTGCACCAGAATAATGGGGGTTCCCTTGTCTCCGGAACCGCTGGTCAGGTCGCAGAGAGAACCGATTAAATCGGTCAGTCTCCGGGGAGTGGTACCCTGGGAAGCCATATTGCCTACCAGATTGTCCTCCTTCTCCTGAATCCGTTTGGAGATAGCATCCTTTAATGCCTGACCGGACAGATCCTTGAAATCATTGTCAGCCAGATATTTTAATTTCAGCTCGTTGGGAGTTCCCTCCAGACCATCTGTATAAGCCGGAGAAACCACCGGATCTGCCAGCTCCCAGATCTTTCCAACCGGATCCTTAAATGCGCCGTCACCGTATACCATAACCTCAACATGCTTTCCTGTTTTGTCCAGAACCTGCTTCTGAACATCCAGAACGAAATCACGGCATTCTCTCGGGAACAGCTTAATGGTATCCTCTGTGGACTTGTTAGAGCCCAGAAGACCATATCTTTCATTGCAGCCGCTTCCGTTAATCGGAGCATTCATAATATCATCCAGACCGCATACCTTCTCAGCGCCTGCTGCCAGAAGAATTCTCTTGGTTCTTGCACGGGTGTGAATATCGCAGGTCAGCACATTCTTTGTATAATCTAAAATTGCTCTGGGATTGTTTGCAAATACCACTTCAACCTCAGCGCCGGCCTCTCTGACAATCTGGCTGTAGTAGTCCACATAGTCTACGCCGGTAAAGGGATGACGGTTCTCACCAAACAGGTTTCTGTACTGCTCCAGAGACAGCACATCGCTGTAAGGATTAACGCCTGCCTCATCCAGCTTATCCAGGGATACCAGCTCGTTGCCTACCTCATCACTGGGATAGCTTAACATCAGCACAACCTTTTTTGCACCCATGGCAATTCCCTTTAAGCAGATTGCAAAACGGTTTCTTGACAGAATCGGGAAAATCACACCAACAGTTTCTCCGCCAAGCTTTGCCCTTACATCCTCCGCGATTGCCTGAACGCTGGCATAGTTTCCCTGTGCCCGCGCCACAACAGACTCGGTTACTGCAATAACATCCCGGTCTCTTAATGCAAACTCTTCACTTTCAGCCGCTTCCAGTACACTGGTTACTACGATGTCAGCCAGATTATCTCCTTCACGGATAATTGGGCAGCGGATGCCTCTTGATATTGTTCCAACTTTTCTTTCGCTCATTTGAATCTCCTCATTTCCTGATTCTGTAATTATTCCGCAGCTTTCTGCCGGTAAACAGGACCGCAGGGCCTTCTATGCCTGCAGGCAGTCCGGAACAGATACGCAATCACTCATATTGATGCTTAACGTATCTATTATAACGTATGACAGACAAATCGGCAACAGAAAACTGCATAAAATTAAAGCACTTCTGATGTCATATCCCGCAGAAAAGGAAAAACTCCCTTTAAGACTTACTTGAAATAAACGGATCCCTATATTATACTGATAGAAGGATTTTACTGAAATCACTATTTTTACTGAAATGGAGTTTTATATTTATGATTTTATCCTGCAGCCATATCAGCAAGGCCTTCGGTACAGAGCAGATCCTTTCCGAGGTTTCCTTTCATATAGAAGATCAGGAAAAAGCCGCCATCGTAGGCATTAACGGAGCGGGCAAATCCACTCTGCTCAAGATTATCGTAGGCGAGCTCACCGCCGATACAGGAGAGGTGGTTCTTTCCAAGGGAAAAACTCTGGGCTATCTGGCCCAGCACCAGGACCTGGACAGTTCCAAAACCATTTACGAAGAATTAAAAGAAGTGAAACGCCCTATTATTGAAATGGAACAGCAGATTCGAAGTCTGGAGTTAAGCATGCAGCATGCCTCCGGCGAAGAGCTGGAGCAGCTGCTTTCTTCCTACAGCCGTCTAAACCACACCTTCGAGCTGGAAAACGGCTATGCCTGGAAAAGCGAGCTGACCGGCGTTTTAAAGGGCCTGGGCTTTACAGAGGAGGAATTTTCCAAGGAAGTCTCCACCCTTTCCGGAGGACAGAAAACAAGGGTTTCCCTGGGAAAGCTTCTTCTTTCCAAACCGGATGTGATTCTTTTGGACGAGCCAACAAACCACCTGGATATGGAATCCATCTCCTGGCTGGAAAACTATCTGCTAAACTACAGCGGCGCCGTTGTCATTGTAGCTCACGACCGGTATTTCTTAAACCGGGTTGTCACTAAAATTGTCGAACTGGAGCAGGGCCACTGCAGTGTATATCAGGGCAATTACAGCGCTTACAGTGAAAAAAAGGCCATGATCCGCGCCGCCCAGATGAAGGCCTACTTAAACCAGCAGCAGGAAATCCGCCACCAGGAGGAGGTAATTGCCAAGTTAAAATCCTTCAACCGGGAAAAATCCATCAAGCGGGCGGAAAGCCGTGAGAAGATGCTTTCCAAAATTCAGGTTCTGGAAAAGCCGGCTGAGGTCAACGATGAAATGCACATTTCCCTGGAGCCGAATATTGTCAGCGGCAATGACGTGCTGACCATCCGGGATCTGGCAAAGTCCTTTGGTTCCCAGAAGCTGTTTTCTCAGGTGGATATTGATATTAAACGTGGAGAGCGTGTTGCAGTCATCGGAAGCAACGGAACAGGAAAAACCACGCTCTTAAAAATGATCAATGCCATGGTTCCCTCAGACAGCGGCACCATTACCCTTGGCTCCAAGGTTCATATTGGCTATTACGATCAGGAGCATCATGTGCTTCATATGGAAAAAACAGTATTTGAAGAAGTTTCCGATGCCTATCCCAATCTGACAAACACTCAGGTCCGCAATATTCTGGCTGCTTTTCTTTTTACCGGAGACGATGTATTTAAACGAATCTCTGATTTAAGCGGCGGAGAAAGGGGACGGGTTTCTCTTGCAAAGCTCATGCTTTCCGAAGCCAATTTCCTGATTCTCGATGAGCCGACCAACCACCTGGACATTACCTCCAAGGAGATTCTGGAGGATGCGCTCCGTCACTACACAGGAACCGTTCTCTATGTGTCCCATGATCGATACTTTATCAATCAGACTGCTACCAGAATCCTGGAGCTGACAGGGCAGACCTTCTTAAATTATATTGGAAACTATGACTATTACCTGGAAAAACGGGAGCTGATGACTCAGCTTTACACGGATCCGTCTGCAAACGGAGGCTCTGGCTTTTCCGGTGCTGTAGCTGCTGCAGGAAGAGGAGGTTCCGCCTCAGACAGCAGCGCTGCCGCAAAGTATGCAGCAGCTTCCCCCGTAACGGCTGAATCTGAAAACAAGCTGGACTGGAAAGCGCAGAAGGAGGAACAGGCCCGCATCCGCAAACGTCAGAACGATCTGAAAAAAACCGAGGAAGAAATCCTTCGTCTGGAAACAAGAGACGGTGAGATTGATGAACTTCTCAGTCAGGCAGAGATCTACACCGACGTTTCCCGGCTGATGGAACTGAATCAGGAAAAAGAAGCCCTCCAGAAAAGCCTGGAAGAGCTTTATGAAAAATGGGAAGAGCTGGCAGACTAATCTGCCAGCTCTTTTGCTGCCTCTGACGAAGCATTTTCCTTTTTTTGTTTTCCGGGAACCCCGGGGCCATATCCTTTTTCTGTGTTTTCCCACCAGAGCCGTTCCAGATCCTCCTGACGCCTTTTCTCAAGCCGTTCCTTCATCCGCTGTCCGGCCTCCTCTGTTTCGGCAGAAGCCAGGATCTCATCGAGAATCCGGCCGGCCTCGGGCGAATGCTTTAGCACCTCATCCCTGGTTTCCTCATCCACATAGGCAGCAAACAGGCTTCCGAAATAAACCTGTGCATCTCCGGAATAAATATCCGGAATTTTAAGAAGAGGCTGCAGCTGTTTTGACTCCTTCCAGAGTGCCTCCATCCGCCGGCTGTCTTTCTGATAGCACCCTGATGCAAACCCCACATATTCTCCAAAGGCCCGGAGCACCGCTTCCGGCCTGGTAAACTTCACTTTTTTATAATAGGTATCTGTACTGTGATATACATAATAAATTCCCTGACTGGTATCCGGCGCCTCAAAGAACTTTTTATTCGGATAAAACAGAAACTGCCAGTCTTCTTCTGCAAACCGCGACAGCCAGGATCGGGGAATCTGATACAGATAATCTGTCAGCAGATCCTTCGCCTCTCCCTCAGGCGTAACGGAACCTGCAATCCGGATATCATGGGCTTCATCCGGCTGCCCGTCTTCATTCAGATACGACAGATCCAGATACTGATTCCATGCCATATGTCCGTTGCTGAAAAAATAATACCGTTTCCCGTCGATTCCGTGAAAACCGCTCTCCGCCATCCTTCCCTGGGAATCAAACCAGTACCATTCATCCTCAAAGGAAAGCCAACCTGTATGAACAGAACCATCTTCCCTCTGGTAATACCAGTGATGATCCTCCCGGTACTCCCATCGGGGATCCCCGCTTCCCGGCGCATCCATGGCAAATACCTGACTGCTTCCTGCCAGAGAGAAAACAGTCAGAGCTGCCGCTGCCAGAACACCTTTTGTTTTTTCTATTTTACTCATTTCTGAATCTTCCTCTCTGCGGCGCAGCGCGCATTTCTTCCGTACAGGTTCCTTTAACAGGATTCTTTTCTGTAATTGAAAAACAGCTCCCCGCGTTTCGGCGGAGAGCTTTGTCTTCTGTAAATGAGCAAGACGGTAAGCCGGGTTATGTCGTTGGATGGTCATCTATCTAGGCCAGATGTCACCACCTGGCTCAAGCGACCTACCCGAAAGCAGACGGGCCGCCTTATGCTTTCTGTTCGGTCTTGCTTCGGATGGGGTTTACATATGCCCCGCCTGTTACCAGCCGGGCGGTAGTCTCTTACACTGCCCTTCCACCCTTACCGGTCAAAGACCGGCGGTATATTTCTGTTGCACTGTCCCTGGAGTCGCCTCCGCCAGACGTTATCTGGCACCCTGCCCTGTGAAGCCCGGACTTTCCTCTCCCGCAGCCTTTCGGCTCTGCGGCAGCGACCATCTGTCTTACTCGGTATTTACTATACCATTCTTCTGCCGGTGTGTCAACTTGCGATTTTCCCTGTCACACCTTAAAGCAGCTTCCCCCGATAAACTCCCGCACAATGGAGTTTCTGGGAATGTCCTCACTGCTGACTCCCAGGAAATAATCCAGGAATTTCAGCAGACGCTTTGCTTCCACATACTCTGCGCTGTCCCGGGGAACAGAAAAGAGGATGGGCTCTGCATACTGCTTCAGAACAGAAAGCTCATACACCAGGGCTGAATTAAACATAACATCTGCGTCCTCCTGATAGGGGAAGATATTTTCCTTTTCCCCCTTCCGTACAGAAGGCCACATGCGGATTGTATCCTGGGCAGAAGCCCCCCGCGTTCTTGCATCCCGCACCATACGGCGAATCAGGCGGCCGTCTGTCGTCGGAATCCTGTTGTGCTCGTCAATATTCAGCTGTGTCAGAGCGCTGATATAAATCTTGAATTTATTTTCCCTGGGAAGACTGTAGGACAGCTTCTCATTAAGACAGTGGATTCCCTCAATCACCAGAATATCCTCCGCTCCCAGCTGCAGGTAATCCCCCCGGTATTCCCGTTCTCCGGAAATAAAATTGTATACAGGAAGCTGAACCCGTTTTCCTGCCAGAAGATCAGACATATTCTCATTAAACAGCTTAATATCCAGGCACTCCAGCGCCTCATAATTGTAGTTTCCGTTTTCATCTCTGGGACTGTCTACACGATTTACAAAATAATTGTCTACTGCAATCGGATGAGGTGTCAGTCCCTTGGCTCTCAGCTGAATGGAAAGACGATGGGAAAATGTGGTTTTTCCGGAAGAGGAGGGACCTGCAATCATAACAAATTTTTTGTCCGGTCTGGAGGCAATCATCTCGGCAATATCTCCGATCTTCTTTTCCATCAGCGCCTCCTGCACCAGAATCAGCTCATTCATGCCGCCGGAGCTGATACACTGATTTAAAGCTCCTACATTGGGAACCTGGAGCTTTCTTCCCCAGACATCAGCCTCCTTCATCACCTGAAACAGCTTATCCTTCGGCTCAAATTTCTGCACCGTCTTGGGATCAGACGAATCCGGAAGCATCAGCATAATGCCGCCCTGGTACAGCTCCAAATCAAAATAACGGATATATCCCGTATCCGGAACCATATAGCCGTAATAATAATCCTCAAAACCGCCAATGCTGTATATATTGACCCGGGATACCCGCCGGTAATAAAACAGTCTTTCCTTATCGTACATTTTGTGGCGGTGAAACAGCTCCATCGCCTCGTCTGTATTGACACTGCGCTTCTTAATGGGAATCCTCGCTTCACAGTATTCCCGCATCTTCGCCTTTACCCGGGAAAGAAGCTCCTCATTCCGTTCAAAATCTCCCTCTGCATCAATATAAAGTCCGTTCCCCACTGCAAATTCTACAGACAGCTTCCTGACGTTATCCCGTCCCGCCACATCATAAAATGCCTTCAGCATCATCAGCAGGGCGCTTCTGCGGTAAGTCAGCATACCGGGCTTGTCGGCAGCCGTTAAAAATCCAACCTCCGCATCATCGGGTATCGTCTTGTGCAGCTCCTGCAGCTTCCCGTTGACCGTTGCCAGCAAAATATCATTTTCATACTGATTCTGAAATTCCTCTGCCGCTGTTTTCAGCTGTGTGCCTTCCTCATACTCTCTCGTAATTCCCCCGATTGTCACACGAACCATATTTGAGTCCTCCTGTCCGTTTTTGATGCATTTGCGCACATTCTGTCCTTGCTGCCCCAAACCCTGCTTTTAATAAATCTGAACCGGGAAATCCGGCTCTGCCGTAAGTACCTGAACGGTTCCTCCTGATTGACGGCGGATATAATCAGCCACAAAAGGAATAAAAATATGTTCCAGTCCATAATGACCCGCATCAATCACAGCCATCCCTCTGGCGGCCGCGTCAATACCTGCATGATGACCGATGTCTCCGGTTATCAGAACCTGGGCTCCGGCTGATAAGGCTGCCTCAATCATACTGCCTCCGGCTCCCGGAGATACTGCAATTCTTGTCACAGGCTCTGTCACCTGCCTGCTGCCATAGACAGCTGCAAAAGGAAGGGAAAAAGCCTCCTTCACACGCCCGGCCAGCTCCTCCAGATCAAGGGGCTCAGGAAGGGTTCCTACCTTTCCGATTCCGACAGGATTTCCTCCCGCCTCTCCTGTTATCTCCAGAGGGGCCTCCGGATTCATCCCCAGCCGTTCTGCCGCCAGATCTGCCATACACCCGGGAGCTGCATCAAAATTCGTATGCATGGCAAAATAACAGATGTCCGCCTGGATCAATTTTACGATCCTGCTGCTGATAAAATTCTGATCATTCACCCTCTTTAATGGCTTAAAAATCAGAGGATGATGGGTTACCAGAAGATCCACCTGCTCCGAAACCGCCTGTTCTACAACCTGATCCGTTGCATCCAGTGCAACCAAAACCCTGCGGATCTCCTTTTCGCTGCGCCCGGCCTGAAAGCCCGGGTTGTCCCATTCACAGGCATAGACCTCCGGCGCCAGCTTATTTAATTCTTCAATCCACTGTCTGCATTGCATTCCTTGCTTCCTCCATCTGTCTGATTTCTTCCTGAATCTGCACTGCCCGAAGCCGCGGTCCCTCGCCCTTCTGCTGTTCCAGATGCTCCAGAATCTGCCGGTACTGCGTCAGCTCCCGTTCCAGAAGTTCTGCCAGAACAGGAGATTTCTCCTGAATCAAAAGAGCTCCGTACCGGTAATCTGATTCCTTTTCATAATGCATCTGTCCCGGCTCTGCAGTGAGAATCGTATAATATTTGCCGTCTTCCTCCACCATCTCCTCGCGGATAATCGCAAGCCCCAGCTCCTCCAGTCCGTGACGGAACTGGGAGAGCTCTGACTGGGGCGACAGAATCCAGTGACGGATTTCCTTTCTCACATGTTCTCCATCCCGGAGAATCCGAAGCATCAGCTCTCCTCCCATACCTGCAATGATTACGGTCTTCGCCTCTCCGGGCATCAGTTTTTCCAGTCCGTCGCTTAAACGGGTTTCAATCTGCTCTTCCATGCCAAACTGTATCACATGCTCCTGGGCTCTCATCAGAGGCCCTTTTCGCACATCCATGGCAATCACCCGGTCAGCCGCCCCCTCTTCAATCAGGCGGATCGGAACAAATCCGTGATCCGTTCCTACATCTGCAGCCGTTTCTCCCCCGCACACCAGGGCGGCCTGCTCTACAATCGTCTCCAGTCGCTTTGACAACTTCATCTGCCGTTACAGCTCCTTTAATCAAGATAATCTTTTAATTTTTTGCTCCGGCTGGGATGCCGGAGTTTTCTGAGGGCCTTTGCCTCAATCTGGCGGATCCGCTCTCTGGTAACGTGAAATACCCTTCCCACCTCTTCCAGTGTTCTGGGCCGTCCGTCATCCAGACCAAACCGGAGGCGAAGAACCTGCTGCTCCCGTTCCGAGAGAGTCTCCAGGCTCTCCATCAGCTGCTCGTGAAGCAGCGTAAAGGCAGCCTGATCCGCCGGAACCATCACATTGTCATCCTGGATAAAGTCCCCCAGATGACTGTCCTCCTCTTCCCCGATCGGCGTTTCCAGAGAAACCGGATCCTGAGAAATCTTTTTGATTTCCCGCACCCGCTCTACAGGCATGTCCAGCTTCCTGGCCAGCTCCTCCGGTGTCGGTTCCCGCCCCAGCTCCTGAACCATCTGCCGGGAAGCGCGAATCAGGCGATTGATCGTCTCTACCATATGAACGGGAATCCGGATCGTTCTGGCCTGATCGGCAATCGCTCTGGTAATCGCCTGACGGATCCACCAGGTGGCATATGTGCTGAATTTGTATCCCTTCCGGTAATCAAATTTCTCTACTGCCTTAATCAGTCCCAGATTTCCCTCCTGAATCAAATCCAGAAACTGCATCCCCCGCCCCACATACCGCTTGGCAATACTGACCACCAGACGGAGATTGGCTTCTGCCAGTCTTTTTCTGGCCTCCTCATCGCCATTCTCCATCCGCTTTGCCAGCTCAATCTCCTCGTCTGTTGACAGCAGAGGAATTTTTCCGATTTCCTTTAAATACATGCGGATGGGATCTGCCAGAGAAACCCCGTCCGGCACAGATAAATCCATGGGATCAACGGCAATCTCTTCCTCCTCATCCATTTCCTCATCCAGAAACAGATCCGGCTCTATCTCCTCCTCGTCCAGACGCAGCACATCCACATGCTGACTGTCCAGAAAATCATAAATCCTGTCCAGCTTTTCCGGATCCAGAATTTCTCCGCGGAAAAAATCCAGGATTTCCCGGTTTTCCAGTACGTTTTTCTTGGTTTTTGCCAGCTCTGCCAGCTTCTGAAGCTTTTCCTCAAAGGTCATCTGTACCTGTTGTTCCATATCCATCCGCCTGCCCTTTCCATGCATGTTCTCAGTCAATGGTTATTTTCAGGGTTTTTAATGCCGCCTGCTCCCGGATAATCTGCTGAAGCTGTCCGATATCAGTTGCCTTCCGGCTCGCCTCATCCAGACTGTTCTTCCTTACCTTCAAAACAGTTTCCAGAAATGCCTTTTTCTGCTCCTCATTGTTCAGGGATTCCTGAAGACTGGCATTAAAAAGTGCCGCTGCCTCTTTGTATTGCTCTTCATCGTTAATAAAATGATTCAAAATAGCCGCCGGATTTAAATTTCCTTTTTCGTGGCCCTCGAATACCATCTGCGCCACCTGATGGTAAAGCGGCTCCTTAAAATCCTCCGCATCCACAACGCCCTTGATTTTCTCAAACAGCTCCGGCCTCTCAATCAGCCAGGTCAGCAAAAGCCGCTGGGAACGACGGATTCCGTCATCCTTTTCTTTTTTCTTTCTGGTGTCAGCCTCTCTGCCGTAGCCCTCCCCGGAAGTCTTCGGTGTCCGTGACGGCTGCATTCCTGCCTGCATGCCCAGCCGGTTCACCAGACGCTTCAAATCCTCATAGGGAATAAACTGGGCCTGAGATACCGCCCGGATGTAGTTGTCCCGCTCCAGGGCCTCCGGAAATTCCAGAAGCTTTCTTGCCACTGCATTGTGAAATCTTGTTTTCTCCTCCGGATCCTCCAGGTGAAAATCACGTTTCAGAACATCAACCTCAAACAGGAAACTGTTCTGGGCCTCCCGGATTCTTTCCCGGAACGCATCCGCGCCCATATTTTTGATAAATTCGTCCGGATCCTTATAAGGCTTCAGACTGAGTACGCGGGCGGAAATTCCTACCTCCTTTAAGATGGGAATCGCTCTGAGAGCCGCCCGGATCCCTGCCCCGTCGCTGTCATAAGTCAGAATCACCGTATCTGTGTAACGCTTCAGCAAAGCCGCCTGCTGGGAGGTAAACGCAGTTCCCAGAGATGCCACCGCATTGGTAAAACCGGCCTGGTGCATGGCAATCACATCCATATATCCCTCACAGGCCAGAATATATTTTTCTCTGCTGGTTCTGGCATAATTCAGTCCATACAGATTTCTGCTTTTATCAAAAATCAGCGTCTCCGGCGAGTTCAGATACTTGGGAGTGCCTTCTCCCATAACCCGTCCTCCAAATCCAATCACCCGGTTGTTCACATCCATAATGGGAAACATTACCCGGTTCCAGAACTTGTCGTGACTTCCCCTCTCCTCCACCGTAACAAGACCGGTATCCTTTAAAATATCGTCCCCGTAGCCCTTTGACCGGAGATACTGGTAAAGATCGCTGCTGGTCTTATTGGCAAAGCCCAGCCCGAATCTTCTTATCGTATCATCAGACAACTGACGGCTTTGAAAATACTCATATCCTATTTTTCCCTGGGGCTGGTGAAGCTGATAATAAAAATAATTAGCCGCCAGCTTGTTGATCTCCAGAAGAACAGAACGCCTGTCCGCCTTTGCCCGCTCTTCTTTGGAATACTCCACCTCGGGAAGCTTCACTCCCGCCCTGTCTGCCAGAACCTTCAGAGCCTCCGGAAACGTATAGCTTTCATACTCCATCAGAAAAGTAATCACATTGCCTCCGGCTCCGCAGCCAAAGCAGTAATACATCTGCTTCTGGGGAGATACGGAGAAAGACGGGGATTTTTCATTATGGAACGGACAGAGGCCAAAATAATTGCTTCCTTTCTTCTGAAGCTTTACATATCCGGAAATCACATCTACAATGTCATTTCTGGAACGTACCTCTTCCACAATTTCTTCCGGATAATACATCTTGTTTCCTCCTCTTTCCTAGTACACCTTCCATGCCTTTGGCACAAACAGCTGCTCAAACCGGTCAATCGCATAGCTGTCGCTCATGCCTGCAATATAATCACAGACTACCCTCTCCCTGGGCTCCTTCTGCTGAACCATCATCAGCAGATACTCCTCAGGAAGCTCGATAATATGCTCCATATAATACTGATAAAGGGACACTATCAGCTGCTGGGCCCGTCCCTCCTCAGCCTTGGGAATCTCATTCTTGTATACATGCTGGAACAGCCATGACCGCAGGCCCTGCATGGCCTCCTCCATTCCCGGAGACATCAGGATCTCCGGCTGCTCCATACTCTGATAAATAATGTCATGGATCATCGTATTCAGTCTCTCTCTTACGCTGTGCCCCAAAACCTCCGTGTATTCTGACGGAATCTCCTCCTCTGTGAAAATCCGCCCCCGGATGGCATCGTCAATATCATGATTTATGTACGCAATCTTGTCCGACAAACGCACAACTCCGCCCTCTAATGTAGAAGGATGACCGCTGGTCCTGTGATTCAGAATCCCGTCCCGGACCTCCTTTGTCAGATTCAGCCCTTTTCCGTCCTTTTCCAGAACCTCTACCACCCGCACACTCTGTCTGTAGTGGGCAAAGCCATAGGGGCAAAGCTCGTTCAAAATCTGCTCGCCGGAATGGCCAAAGGGCGTATGTCCCAGATCGTGGCCCAGAGCAATCGCCTCCGTCAAATCCTCATTTAAGCGGAGAGAACGGGCAATCGTTCTGGCAATCTGAGCCACCTCCAGCGTATGGGTCAGACGGGTTCTGTAATGATCTCCCTCAGGAGCCAGAAATACCTGGGTTTTGTGCTTCAGACGCCGGAAAGCCTTGCAGTGAAGGATCCTGTCCCGATCCCGCTGATATTCCGTCCGGATATCACAGGGCTCTTCCCAGCGATCCCTCCCCTGGGTCCGGCCGGACAGGGCTGCATAAGGACTCAGATATTTTTCTTCCCACGCTTCCCGTGTTTCTCTGATGTTCATCCCACCACTCCCTTTCTCCGTCTGTCTGATTTTAAATAAGAACAAGCCTCTGCCGCAGAATCTGACTTCCCGCAGCGAAAAATATCGTATGCAAATGATCCAAAGTTATGTAATAGTATATCATAAATTCTGAATTTTTAACACTGTTTTTCGCGCTTTTTGAAAACTGGAGACAAATTGCCCCGAAGAAATGAAGAAAGGGAAGATCTCCTTTGATCCTCCCTCATTCGTATCTGTCTTACTTTAAAAATCCGTTTACAATCTGCGCTTCCGCCTCTTCCTCTGTCAGTCCCAGAGTCATCAGCTTGATAATCTGCTCGCCGGCAATCTTTCCAATCGCCGCCTCGTGAATCAGAGCCGCATCGATGTTGTTGGCCTCCAGCTGGGGAACTGCAACAATCTTCGCATTTCCCATGATAATGGCGTCACATTCCGTATGGCCGTTGCACTTTGCATTTCCCACAATCTGAGAGTCAAACTTCTGGTAGGAGTCATCCTTTGCCACAGACCGGGAAACCACGTCTGCACTGGCATCCTCGCCATTCAGCCGAACCACATAGTCGCTGACCGCCTGCTGGCTTCCGTGAGTCAGAAGACGTTCCCGCACCACCAGTCTGGCTCCTGCTGCCAGCTCTGCCACCGTTGTCCGGATCGTGGAATCCACGCCTTTGATCTGCACCATCTCCATTTCCATGGAGCTGCCTTCTTCCATGTATACCTCTGTGCCGGGATTTAAGATCCGCTTTCCGTTTCCGTCTCCCTCGCCGTAATGCTTTTCTACATATTTGACTTTGGCATTTTTTCCCACATAGAACCGGTGAATACCATCGTGCTCGGAATCCTGATTGCCGCAGTTGTGAATGCCGCAGCCTGCCACAATCACAATATCACTGTCTTCCCCGATATAAAAATCATTGTAAACCGTTTCCTTAATGCCGCTCTCACTTAATACAACAGGGATGTGAACGCTTTCATGCTTGGTACCCGGCTTAATGCGGATATCAATTCCGCTTACATCTGTCTTGGAAACAATATCAATATTTGCTGTCGTATTGCGTCCTGCAGAAGCCCCGTTGGCACGGATGTTGTAAGCTCCTTCCGGAACTGTGTGCAAATCAGCAACCTCCTCTAGGATTCTCTTCTGAATCTGATCCATCATTTCTGCACTCCTCCCTGATAAAATCTTTCACAGGCATCCACTGCGGAAGCCGTTCCAAGAAGCTTCGGAAGAATCTCATCCTTCGGCCCCTGACTGGTAATAGAACCATCAGCAATTACCACAATCTCATCTGCAATATTGAGAATCCGCTCCTGATGGGAAATAATCAAAATAGAACCGTCTGTTTTCTCCCGCATCCGCTCAAACACCTGAATCAGATTCTGGAAGCTCCACAGGTCAATTCCTGCCTCCGGCTCGTCAAATACAGACATCTTCGTGCCTCTTGCCAGAACCGTGGCAATCTCAATCCGCTTCAGCTCACCGCCGGAAAGGCTGCCGTTCACCTCACGGTTAATGTAATCTCTTGCACATAATCCAACTTCAGACAGATACTGACAGGCATCTGCTGCAGACAGATTCTTCTTTGCTGCCAGACGAATCAGATCCAGCACCTGAATTCCCTTAAACCGGACGGGCTGCTGAAATGCAAAGCTGATTCCCATATTTGCCCGCTCGGTAATGGACATCTCCGTAATATCCGTTCCGTTAAAATAAATCTTTCCCGCAGTCGGCTTTTCAATACCTGCAATCAGCTTGGCCAGGGTGGATTTTCCGCCTCCGTTGGGGCCTGTAATAACAACAAACTTCCGATCATCAATCGTCAGATTCATGTTTCTGATAATTTCTTTCTGGCCCTTCTCCGCCTGTACCTCAAAAGAAACATTCTCTAATGTCAGCATGACGTCCTCCAATATCTTATTTCTGCAGTCCCGGTTTCCCCGGCTGCAGCTTTCTTTATTTTCTCGTAACTATTCAGAACGGCGGGAGAACTGGAAGAAAAATCCGTGTCAAGCTTGTTTGTAAGCGGGTCTTTCTTCCAGTTCTCACATCGGAGGAATCTCCGATGCTTCTT
>ERZ835762.169-NODE-169-length-87888-cov-15.346316_pt1 | contig 87888 bp, 83 predicted proteins | sample MGYA00519687_ERZ835762 | MGnify/ENA primary metagenome ERZ835762 (study PRJEB31850, sample SAMEA3708783) | human gut metagenome | biome: human gut; feature: human-associated habitat; material: faeces | place: China | collected 2014 ... | reverse complement strand
TTGCCAGAATGTCGCTCTCGGACATGATCAACACTTCTTCATTGTCGATCTTCTCGGATTTCACGCCGTAGCCATCGTTGAAAATTACGATGTCACCAACTTTAACGTCCAGTGGCTGCACAGTTCCGTTTTCCAGGATGCGGCCCTTACCGACAGCGATGATTTCGCCACGCGTTGATTTGGCTGCTGCAGAACCGGTCAGAACGATGCCGCCAGCAGACTTGGTTTCAACTTCTTTACGTTTGACGATCACACGATCATGTAACGGACGAATACTCATTGATAGCTCTCCTTTGAGAAAGTCATTATCAGTTATGGATGACGCCGGCCCGCATGCGGTTTTCCGACTAGTGCCCTGAGAGATGGGGATAGCTTTTTACCCCTTCAAGGGGGAGTTGAAAAAAAATTTTGCGAAAGTGTTACCATCGCCTCTCTTTTGGAATTGGCAGGACGATGTCAATGAGTGGACTCAAGCAGGAGTTGGGGCTGGCGCAGGGCGTCGGCCTGCTCTCAACCTCCTTATTAGGGACGGGCGTGTTCGCCGTACCTGCACTGGCGGCACTGGTAGCCGGAAATAACAGTCTGTGGGCGTGGCCCGTTCTGATTGTATTGGTTTTCCCGATTGCCATTGTGTTTGCCATCCTGGGGCGGCATTTCCCCAGCGCGGGCGGCGTGGCGCATTTTGTCGGGCTGGCATTTGGCCCGCGACTGGAGCGTGTGACCGGCTGGCTGTTTCTCTCCGTTATTCCGGTTGGGCTTCCTGCGGCGCTGCACATTGCAACCGGCTTTGGCCAGGCGCTGTTTGGCTGGCATGACGAGCAGTTGCTGTTGGCCGAACTGGGTACGCTGGCTATCGTCTGGTGGGTAGGTTCACGCGGAGCCCGCTCCAGCGCCAACCTGCAGACACTGGTTGCGGTGCTGATTGTCGCGCTCGTTGCCGCTATCTGGTGGGCGGGCGATATCACCGTAAAAGAGATTCCCTTCCCGGCCGTGACAGACGTCGACCACTCACAGCTTTTTGCCGCGCTCTCCGTCATGTTCTGGTGTTTTGTCGGTCTGGAAGCCTTTGCCCATCTGGCGTCGGAATTTAAGCAGCCTGAACGTGATTTCCCCCGCGCACTGATGATCGGCCTGCTGCTGGCAGGCACGGTGTACTGGGCGTGTACCGTGCTGGTGTTGCACTTCAAGGCTTTCGGAGCCGATCTCGCCGCCGCGGCATCGCTGCCGGGTATCGTGGTTGAACTGTTTGGTGTGAAGGCGCTATGGATCGCCTGCGTTATCGGCTATCTGGCCTGTTTTGCCAGCCTCAACATTTATATCCAGAGCTTTGCCCGTCTGGTGTGGTCGCAGGCGCTGGATAAACCTGATAACCGCCTCGCGCGCCTGTCTAAACGCCAGCTGCCGCTGAATGCCCTGAATGCCGTACTGGGCTGCTGCGTGCTGAGTACGCTGTGCATTTACGCCCTGAAGGTCAATCTGGATGCGCTGCTCGTCTACGCCAACGGCATTTTCATCATGATCTACCTGCTGTGCATGCTGGCAGGTTGTCGTCTGCTGAAAGGCCGTTATAAAGCACTGGCGCTTGTCGGGGGGCTACTGTGCCTGCTGTTGCTGGCAATGGTGGGGTGGAAAAGTATGTACGCCATCGTCATGCTGGCGGTGTTGTGGCTGGCGCTTTAGTAGGCCCGGTAAGCGAAGCGCCACCGGGCAACAAAATCACCGATCGTCTTTGTGATCCAGACGGTCGTGCTGTTCATCCTTACGCTGATATTCCCCTTCAAACGTGTCGCCTGGCCCGGTGCTGAACCCACCGCCCGGCATACGGCTAAAGCGCAGATGCGGCAGCAGCTTCATGGTCAGGTGCTTTTGCACCGGCGGCAGAAGCAGCAGAAGGCCGAGGAAGTCGGTGAAGAACCCGGGCAGAATCAGCAGCAGCCCCGCAATAATCAACGACACGCTTTTGATCATCTCTTCCGCCGGGCTTTCGCCTGCGGCCATCTTTTGCTGCATTATCAGGAAATTTTTGAAACCCTGATTACGCACCAGCGACATGCCGATGATGGAAGTGAAAATCACCAGAATCAGCGTCAGCAGGACGCCCAGCACATGGGCAACCTGGATGAAAATGGAAATCTCAATGTAAACATAGAGAAAGAAAGCAATAAACGGTATCCAGCGCACTGGCATCTCCTGTGTGGCAGAGGCCATCGGCCCCTGTCTGAATGTGTTCGCGACGCGCGTTTGTATGAGATGGTGACGGTTAGCGAAAATTCAATCAGTTTGCACGGATATTTTTTTTGGAAATATTAAAGCGGTGACCCATTTCACAGATTAATAATTATCATGGAATCGGCTCGATAATAAGTGATCCAGCTTACGGCAATTCGCTATCATCAGCATATGATCTCGAGCATCTGGCTGATTGAGGGAATAATCGTCGGTCAGAAAATATTCAAAGCCACATAAATACTGTGTGTTTAGTACAATCCATCGGCAGCTTGAAAAGAAGGTTCACATGTTAAACAACATTCGTATCGAAGAAGACTTGTTGGGTACCAGGGAAGTTCCAGCGGATGCCTACTACGGTGTCCACACTCTGAGAGCGATTGAAAACTTCTACATCAGCAACAGCAAAATCAGCGACATCCCTGAGTTTGTTCGTGGCATGGTGATGGTGAAGAAAGCCGCAGCCCTGGCCAACAAAGAGCTGCAAACCATTCCTAAAAGCGCGGCAAATGCGATTATCGCAGCCTGCGATGAAGTGCTGAACAACGGCAAATGCATGGATCAGTTCCCGGTTGACGTCTATCAGGGCGGCGCGGGCACCTCCGTCAACATGAATACCAACGAAGTACTGGCAAACATTGGCCTGGAGCTGATGGGTCACCAGAAAGGTGAATACCAGTACCTGAACCCGAACGACCACGTCAATAAATGCCAGTCCACCAACGACGCGTACCCTACCGGCTTCCGTATCGCGGTGTATGCCTCTGTGGTGAAACTGGTGGATGCGATCAACCAACTGGGTGATGGCTTCCAGCGTAAAGCGGTTGAGTTCCAGGACATTCTGAAAATGGGTCGTACCCAGCTGCAGGATGCGGTGCCGATGACCCTCGGCCAGGAATTCCACGCGTTTAACGTCCTGCTGAACGAAGAGACTAAAAATCTGCTGCGCACCTCCGAGCTGCTGCTGGAAGTGAACCTGGGCGCTACCGCCATCGGTACGCGTTTGAACACCCCGGATGGCTATCAGCAGCTGGCGGTACAGAAGCTGGCTGAAGTGTCCAACCTGCCGGTTGTGCCTGCAGAAGACCTGATTGAAGCGACCTCCGACTGCGGCGCCTACGTCATGGTACACAGCGCGCTGAAACGTCTGGCGGTGAAGCTGTCCAAAATTTGTAACGACCTGCGCCTGCTCTCTTCCGGCCCGCGCGCTGGCCTGAACGAAATCAACCTGCCAGAACTGCAGGCAGGTTCGTCCATCATGCCAGCCAAGGTGAACCCGGTCGTGCCAGAAGTAGTTAATCAGGTTTGCTTCAAAGTCATCGGTAACGATACGACCGTGACCATGGCCTCTGAAGCGGGTCAGCTGCAGCTGAACGTGATGGAGCCAGTCATTGGCCAGGCGATGTTTGAATCTATCCACATTCTGACCAACGCCTGCTACAACCTGCTGGAAAAATGCATCAACGGCATCACGGCGAATAAAGAAGTCTGCGAGGGTTATGTCTATAACTCCATCGGGATCGTCACCTACCTCAACCCGTTCATCGGGCACCATAACGGCGACATCGTCGGTAAGATTTGCGCCGAAACCGGTAAGAGCGTGCGCGAAGTGGTGCTGGAGCGCGGGCTGTTGACCGAAGCCGAGCTGGACGATATTTTCTCAGCCCAGAACCTGATGCACCCGGCCTATAAAGCGAAACGATATACCGATGAAAGCGAACAGTAACCGTTCAGGCTAGGCTTCTTAAGGCACGTCACTTGTGACGTGCCTTTTTTCTTTTTAGGCGTTACCAAAATACAACAATTCAATATCAACTTGTTAATAAGCAAGGCAGGTCCTTATGTTTGGAGCAGAACTCGTCATCGTCTTGTTGGCGATTTATTTGGGAGCACGACTCGGGGGTATCGGCATCGGTTTTGCCGGCGGTCTTGGAGTGCTCGTTCTTACCCTTATCTTTCAGATTAAACCCGGCGCAATCCCGTTCGACGTTATCGAAATCATCATGGCAGTCATTGCCGCTATTGCCGCCATGCAGGTGGCAGGCGGTATGGACTACCTGGTGAGCCTGGCGGAGCGCATGCTACGCCGCCACCCGAAATACATAACCTTCCTTGCTCCGCTGGTGACCTGGTTTATGACCATTCTCGCCGGTACTGGCCACACCGCTTTCTCCACGCTGCCGGTGATCACCGAAGTGGCGAAAGAACAGGGCATCCGTCCGTCGCGTCCGCTCTCTATTGCCGTCGTCGCGTCCCAGATCGCGATTACCGCCTCGCCGATTTCCGCGGCGGTGGTCTTCTTCGCCGGTATCCTGGAGCCGATGGGCGTGAGCTACCTGACGCTGCTGGCGATCTGCATTCCGGTGACGCTGATTGCGGTGATGATTACCGCCGTGCTGTGTAACTTCCTCGGTGCTGAACTGAAAGACGATCCGGTTTATCAGGAGCGTCTGGCAAAAGGTGAAGTGAGCCTGCGCGGCAGCCAGGTCTTCGAACTGAAGCCACATGCGAAACGCTCCGTGCTGCTGTTCCTGATTGGTATTGTCGCCGTCATGTTCTATGCGACCGCCATCAGCGATACCGTGGGGCTGATCCAGAACCCGGTCCTGCCGCGTAACGAAGCGATTGTGGTGTTCATGCTGACCATCGCGACGCTGATTAGCATCACCTGTAAAATTGATACCAGCGAAGTGCTGAACGCCAGCACCTTCAAATCCGGTATGAGCGCCTGCGTGTGCGTACTGGGTGTGGCGTGGCTTGGTGATACCTTCGTGAAAGCGCACATCAGTGATATCCAGACCGTCGCTGGTGACCTGCTGCACAACTATCCGTGGCTGCTGGCTGTCGTGCTGTTCTTCGCGGCTACTCTGCTTTACTCCCAGGCGGCGACCACCAAAGCGCTGATGCCTGCGGCGCTGATGCTGGGTGTGACGCCGCTGACGGCAATTGCCTCTTTTGCGGCGGTTTCTGCCCTGTTCGTCTTGCCAACCTACCCAACCCTGCTGGCGGCGGTGGAGATGGACGACACCGGCTCAACCCGTATCGGTAAGTACGTGTTTAACCACGCGTTCCTCATCCCGGGCGTGGTGGCGATTACGCTTTGCGTGGTCCTCGGCTTTATCATCGGCGGCATTGTGCTGTAAACGGTTAGCCGTTGTAAAAATAGTTAAAATCGGGCCGCTCAGCGGCCCGTTTCATTAATGACCAATCGTCTTGCGTGATATAGTGAAGACTTTCGTGATGAGGAGGTCGACTTGTGAACACGCCTGATGCCGTTGTCGTACTGTGCACCGCCCCTGATGAAGCCTCTGCCCAGGATCTCGCCGCCAAAGTGCTGGCCGAAAAACTGGCAGCCTGCGTCACGCTCCTCCCCGGCGCTACCTCTCTTTACTATTGGGAAGGTAAGCTGGAGCAAGAGTACGAAGTCCAGATGTTGCTCAAAACCAATCTGACAAACCAGCAGGCACTCCTCGACTGCCTCAAATCTCATCATCCTTACCAAACCCCGGAACTGCTGGTTCTGCCAGTGGTCCACGGCGATAACGACTATCTCTCATGGCTCAACGCTTCCTTACGCTGATCCTGCTGCTTTGCAGCACATCGGTTTTTGCCGGGCTGTTTGACGCGCCCGGCCGTTCGAACTTCATTCCTGCCGATCGGGCGTTTGTTTTCGATTTCCAGCAAAACCAGCACGACCTTACGCTCAACTGGCAGGTGAAAGAGGGCTATTACCTCTACCGCAAGCAGGTGAGCATTACGCCTGCTCAGGCCCGCGTGGGCGCATTACAGATGCCCGCTGGCGAGTGGCATGAAGATGAGTTTTACGGCAAAAGCGAAATCTATCGCCAGCGCCTGAGCGTGCCCGTTACGGTGAACCAGGCGGATAAAGGCGCGACCCTGACGGTGACCTACCAGGGATGCGCGGATGCCGGATTCTGCTATCCGCCGGAAACAAAGGTGGTTCCGCTTAGTGAGGTGAAAGCGTCGCCCACGATTTCACCTCTTCCTTCAGGCGAGAAGCATGAGGATACCGCTGACCTTCCGTTCTCCGCGCTGTGGGCCTTACTGATTGGCATTGGCATTGCCTTAACCCCCTGCGTGCTGCCGATGTATCCGCTCATCTCTGGCATCGTACTGGGCGGCAAACAGCGCCTTTCCACCGCACGCGCGCTGCTGCTGGCCTTTATTTACGTGCAGGGTATGGCGCTGACCTACACGGCGCTCGGCCTTGTGGTCGCCGCTGCCGGGTTGCAGTTCCAGGCCGCACTTCAGCACCCGTACGTGCTGATTGGCCTGTCGGCGATATTTATCCTGCTGGCACTGTCGATGTTTGGCCTGTTCACGCTGCAGTTACCGTCAGCTCTGCAAACCCGCTTAACGCTGATGAGCAATCGTCAGCAGGGTGGTTCGGCAGGCGGCGTGTTTATGATGGGGGCCATCGCCGGATTGATTTGCTCCCCTTGCACCACTGCCCCGCTGAGCGCCATCCTGCTCTATATTGCCCAGAGCGGCAATCTGTGGCTCGGCGGCGGTACGCTGTACCTTTACGCGCTGGGCATGGGCCTGCCGCTGATTCTGGTCACGGTTTTCGGCAACCGCCTGCTGCCGAAGAGCGGCCCGTGGATGGAGACGGTGAAAACCGCATTTGGTTTTGTGATTCTGGCACTGCCGGTGTTCCTGCTGGAACGCATTACGGGTGACGTCTGGGGCACTCGCCTGTGGGCGATGCTCGGCGTAGCGTTCTTCTCCTGGGCATTTATCGTCAGTCTGGGGGCCAAAAAAGCGTGGATGCGCCTGGTGCAAATTCTCCTGCTCGCCGCCGCGCTGGTGAGCGTGCGTCCTCTGCAGGATTGGGCGTTCGGCTCGCCGGTCGGCCAGACGCAGGCGCATTTGAACTTTATGCAGATTAAGAACGTCGATGAGCTCAACAGCGCGCTTGCGCAGGCGAAGGGCAAACCGGTGATGCTCGATCTCTATGCCGACTGGTGCGTCGCCTGCAAAGAGTTTGAAAAATACACCTTTAGCGATCCACAGGTGCAAAATGCCCTGAAAGAGACGGTTCTGCTCCAGGCGAACGTAACCGCCAATAATGCGCAGGATAAGGCTCTGCTAAAACAGCTTAACGTGCTCGGGCTGCCAACCATTCTGTTCTTCAATCAACAGGGTCAGGAGCAGCCAGAACAGCGTGTAACCGGGTTTATGGATGCAGCGGCATTTAGCGCGCATTTGCGCAATCGCCAACCGTAAACAACACTTTAAACGGAACATACCGTTGGGAATAGCGGAGGAGATAACCGTGCAACGTGAAGACGTACTGGGACAAGCCCTGCAATTACTTGAGATTTATGGGATCGCCAGCACCACGCTTGAGATGGTAGCCGACCGTATCGATTACCCCCTGGATGATCTTAAGCGCTTCTGGCCGGATAAAGAGGCGCTCGTTTATGATGCTCTGCGCTATCTCAGCCAGCAGGTTGATATCTGGCGCAGGCAGCTGATGCTGAATGAAGAACTGACTGCGGAACAAAAGCTGCTGGCGCGCTATACCGCCCTGACGGAATGTGTCAGCAACAACCGCTATCCGGGCTGCCTGTTTATTGCGGCCTGTACGTTCTATCCCGATCCCGACCATCCTGTCCATCAGTTGGCGGATCAGCAAAAACGGGCTGCGCATGACTTCACTCACGAGCTGCTGACCCGTCTTGAAGTGGATGACCCGGCAATGGTGGCGAAACAGATGGAGCTGGTGCTGGAGGGCTGCCTGAGCCGCATGCTGGTGAACCGTAGCCAGGCCGATGTGGATACGGCGCACCGACTGGCGGAAGATATTCTGCGCTTTGCTCAGTGCCGTATGGGCGGGGCGTTAACGTAAGCGAACCGGTTAAATTTGCCCTATTCGACGCGTAAACCATCAGATTGCCGCAAAGTTAAGCAATTGAACAGCTTTTCCCGAAATAATGTTGACGATAAGGCGCGATTGCGGTTTAATGCGCTCCGTTGCCCGGATAGCTCAGTCGGTAGAGCAGGGGATTGAAAATCCCCGTGTCCTTGGTTCGATTCCGAGTCCGGGCACCACTATTCATAAGGCCTCGCTGCAAAGCGGGGCTTTTCCTTTTCTGGCTACGGTAGATTTCTGGTCGTTGCAACACGTTATTTGTTTGCTGGATTTCTCGTCTTTTTCGCAGATGTTCGTTACTTTTAAACACCTCAACATCCTCTGATGTACTTTTCCCTAACCTCACAGCTACGGTCTTTCTACGGTCCTCTACGATTCCTTTCTCTCAGGGCATTCATAATGAAGTAGAAAATACGGGGAAAACGGGGGAATTATCATTTCGCCCTAATCCGCTGGTCTTAACGTGATTTTGTCGCGGGGGAATAAGGTGGGTAAATCCCCAATAGCAAACGGGGAAATCTGGCAGCATACCCCCTCCACCATTCACATGGGGATCTTCACCAGTCCGTCCACCTACAACAAGCTCTTCTTGCCCTTTCACTTCTTACCGTTTTCAGAATCCCCCGTTCTCCACGCCATCATAAAATGATTATCCGTAAGCTTAACGGTAAGCTTAACGTAATGGACTGTTGAACCTGAGTGTCCGCTGTGAGCGAGGAGCGGAAGCTCCCTGTTAATCTCATAACTACAAACATCGCGATACACATCAATGAGTCCATGCATGTCATTTCTGCCTAAATTTCTTTTCTGCGACCATCGAAAGATGCTAAACAAGTATCTGTACTTGAACAGTACAACATGAGGAAAAAAGGAATGACCGCGCAAGATGTAATCAACGTGCTCACTATTCTTAAAGCTGATAATTCAGTCAGTTTTAGCAAGATTCAACGCACGTTAGGAATGAATGTCTCACAGTTGGAAAGTCTCGTTACTGGGTTAACTGCGATGGGGATTGTGTATAAATCATCATTCACTTCATACAGCCTTACTGAGTTCACCTCTAAACCTGCTGTTAGTGACGGTGTAAGAAAGGCATTCGAAGATATCATTACCAATCGCGGTACTTACCTGTCAGAAGAACTCCTACAAAAGGTAAGTACACCATTTATCCCAATGATGACGCACGAATACAAAAATGCCCCAGTTAAAGTGATGATCGTGGGGCAAGAAACTCTGGGAATGGAAAACGCTTTCAGTACCATCGTTTCGGTTGATGACTACATTAATCAGAGAATTGAGTTCTTCAATGAATTCAATTTTGGTGAAGACTTAAGGAATAGCCACTTTTGGTACGCATTTGATGAAGTGGTAAATTATTTTAACCTACCATCCAGAAGACATGCTTATTGGACTAATCTGCATAAGTTTCAATTAATTGAAAATGAAGGAGATAGTGTCAGCATTTCCAAACTGCCTTCAAAAGATATTATGTCAATGATTCATATGCAGCATGAATTATTCTTGGCTGAAATTAAAGATACCAGGCCAGATATCATCATCTACTTCACTGGCGGGCAAACATGGGTGTTAGATCATTACTTAAACAATGGTAAAAAATTAGCAGTTAAGGCAATAGATGAACGTTCGCATCTGGGGATTATACAGACAGAATTTTTGCATTGCCCAATCGCTGTATGTACCGACCATCCTGCCAGAAGAGGATATACTCAAGCCATCTTAGATCATAGATCTAACCTACTGAAATACGCTGCTGATAAATTTCTTGCAAGTCGATAATTTCCAATTGATTGTGTACTAACACCCTCCATTTTTAACGGAGGCGACCAGTTCCCCAATAATTAATATAGTTTGGAACCAGTAAAGTCTGCTCCTGGCGAGAAGCTGCAAATCCGGATACAGGTAGGTCTTCTTTGAGCGAGGAGCGGACTCTCTTATTGAAACTAAAAATACCTACATAACCTATATTCGATGAACTACCTTGGGTTATTCAGCCACTTATTATTTTCACCTGGCTATACATGCAAGAGATAAATTAGACGGCTCGTTTTTCAAGAAGCAGCATGAAAATACTTGCCTTCCATTTCCACCCTCATCTCATGAACAGAATAGAGGTAATTCACAATAAGCTTTATTGCAGTACCGGGTGATCTGACAGGTGAATATTATCTGATAAGAAAATCTACCCAGAAAACTGATGGCTTTCGTCGTATAAGCATAAACCTGACCACTAAGATAGTTCACTTTAACGTCCGTTTTTGGCACATAGCCGACACCAAAACCAGCCACATATGGGCAACGGTCCTTGCCCTGTTGACAGGTAATTGTATCCGACTTAAACACATATTATTTCTGTGAACTCTTCCCCAACGGCAATCTTTCCCCTTAAGACCAGAAGCAGACCGTAAAGCCTGCTCTTTCTGCATTTCCCCTCTTCATTCATCCCATGTGGCACCAGCATTCCCTTCGCCACACCAGAAAATAAACTCAGCCATTAACAACGCCGTGCCGGGGATGGGTCAACCCTGACGTTCTTTACACCAGTCACAGGAGGTTATATGTCCACCCCCAAACGCTTCCGTTTTACTAATCAGCTCATTAAATCCCTGCCCCCTAACACATCCGATGCACGCAGTACCGATGCCGAATACAGCGACACCGAGATTTCCGGCCTCAAGTGTCTGGTCAGCAGAAGAGAAGGTCGTAAAAAGTTTTTGCTACGCTACCTTTATCATGGACGAAAACGCGCCATCGCCATTGGTCACTGGCCTGAAGTGGACGTCAATCTTGCTCGTCAGATTGCCATAGAACATAAACGTTCCCTTGCCACCGGCACTGACCCTAAGCAGGAGCGTGAAAACAAGAGAAAGGAGCTGACGTTCGATGAACTCTTTAATCAGCATTATCTGCCATGGGCTAAATCTGCTAAACGCAGCTGGGGGAAGGATGTACAGCGCTACCGCGATCATATCCACCCCGCCATTGGTCAGAGGCTGCTGAGCGATATCACACCAGCCAGCATTCTGCGCCTTCAGCAGACGTTAAGTACTTCCCTGTCAGCGGCTACCTGTAACCGTGTCATCGTACTCATTAAAGCCGTCTTTACATGGGCCGGAAGGCAAAGCATGACCTCTGTTCATCCGGCAAGGGTGGTACAGCTTCTCAGGGAGAACAACGCCCGACAGCGTTATTTTACCGAGGACGAAATTCGTCGTATTTTTCTCTCCGCCGATAACGATACCAGCCCCGTAGCTGCCCGCTATGTCAAACTGCTGTTACTGACCGGCCTTCGTCGTGATGAGCTGCGTCTGGCTAAGTGGGAGCATGTTGACCCGGTTAAACGCACCCTGTGGCTTCCTGAAACCAAGAATGGCTATGGACGGATTGTTCATCTTAATTCACTGGCGATGGACGTAATCAGAACACTGCCAACACAGCGGGGAAATCCGTGGTTGTTTATAGGTAAAAAACAAGGAATGCCGCTGAGTAACCCGGTTAAAGCCTTTCAGCGTATCGTGCGTCGGGCGGGAATTTTCGACAAAGAAGTGTGTATTCATACCTGCCGCCATTCGGTTGCCCTCCCTGTAACACGGCTTTCTGTTCAGCCAGCTTTTCGGAGATTGACATCTCACCGGTGGAGAGAATAAACATGCGCCATTTAAACGGCTCATCTGCCGTCAGGCCACGGTTCAGGCGCTCTTTTGCCGTACCTGACGTAATGTTGTAAAGCAGTGAGGAAAGTTGCTTATGATTACTCGCACCCAGTTCATCGACGCAGGCGACCAGACCGGAATAGTCAGCGAGAAGGCGCTCCATCGCGTTAGGCGTGGTATTCCAGCGAATAATATTTACATTCCCCCCACTACCCGGCTCGCTGCCATCACCATGGACCGATGCAGCCAGCATCAGGAGAAGCGTTTTACCGGTGGTGGATACGCCGTGAAAATGAAACATGCCCACATCCATACCGGCAGGAACCAGAAGCATCGAAGCAAAGGACGCACTCAGCGCAAAGGTCTGCGCCCAGCCATGGACATTTTCCCGGATGAGGTTAATCCACTCCTCCAGAGCCCCACCTTTGTGCAGTCCGGGACGCACGCGGAATCCCGGCAGCAGATAATCAAACCCGGTCAGAGAGGTCACAACGGGCTCATAACCATGTAAAAAGGCCATATCCTCCGAAACGAATCCCATCGCATCTGCCATCAGATAGACAGGCAGCGGTAAACTCCGGCAGCGCTGAAGAAAACGGTCAAAAAGGGCAAACTGCTGTGGAGAGGAGCCAACACAAAATCCACGATCTGCCAGTTTGCCTACTACCTGAGCACCGCTCTGAACAATATCCTCAAAGCGCACCAGGGCCTTAACATACTTACCCAGCCCGTTACCGGTCATCAGGCGAATCCCAAGACTGGACTCCTTATCTTTCCCGCAAAACAGGGCGACAGGCACAACTGGCGTACCGCAAACCAGCACAGGTTTCTGTCCACCGATGTAGAAAAGGCCATCAGCCGTATTCACATAATGCCGTGGCAGCCCATCACTAATACCGAGTGAAGCGATATCATCTTCACCGACTTCAGTCTTTTCAGCACGCCTGATAATTGCCTCCGACATTTTGGTGAAATTTTTATCGCGGTCAGCAAAAACGCGAATACGCTTAATCCCGGAAACCTTAGGAACATTAGTTGTCACTTTTTTATTCATGTGTATTACCATCAAATTACGCCACCGTCAGAAAACGGGTGCATCAGAACCATAGTTAAAAACCATACCGTTGAGTGAAGGTTGTTACCCCATCGCCCGGTTAACGACTTCGTGGTAACGCGCGGGCGAACTGTGCACATATATTTCGGTTACTTTGATAGTGCTGTGACCCAATAAATCTTTGATGGTGTGAATGTCGGCCCCGCTCTCAATGAGCTTTGTCGCAAAGGTATGACGCATCTCATGGATGGTGAACGGTGGAATACCCGCAGCCTCACAAAGTCGTTTTTGCAGGCGACGTGGCTCAGCAACCGGATTGTCGGTTCCCTTGCCCGGAAATACCCAGCCTTCATCACCCAGATGCTGACGCTGTTCTGTCAGAAGAACGAAAGCCTTATCACATACCGGTACACGGCGTAGTTTGCCGTTTTTGGTATGGCGAAGGGTGATAACCTTGCGGCTCCAGTCCACATCTTCAAGACGAAGGTGACGGGTTTCCCCCAGACGCAGCCCCGTCAGGGCAAGGAACATGAGAAGAGTAAGGGCTTCATGATCGGGTTTACCATTACGCCAGCACTCACAGACTTCCATCCAGCGCTGAAGCTGGGAGTCATCCATGGCGCGGCGATCTGACGTCACTTCAGGCAGCGCTTTGATATAAAGCGCCGGAGAACGGCTGATGTATCCCATGCGTATAGCCCAGGTAAACACCGCTTTAATGAGCGCCAGATGGCGGTTGCGGGTGGCAGGCTTGAGATCGAGATTATGCAGATAGCTCAGAATATCTGCCTCCGTCATACCTGCCAGCTTTTTGTCACCGAGAAGAGGGCGCAGGTATTTACGGATCTTAGAAAGGTCGGTGTTAGCTGAACGCTTAACGCCCGTGCTGAGTACGCTTTTCTCATACTCATCCACAAGCTCATTAAACGTCATTTTACTGTGAGTAAGAAAACGCTCACCGTAAGCCTCAACGGCGGTCTTGAGCTCCTGAATTATTTTAAAGGCATGCTCCCTTGCATCTTTAATTGAAATTTCCGGGTAGCCTCCTACGGCAACGTAGATATTCTTTCCGCGAATACTTTTGCGGACAATAAATTTAATGCGACCTGATGGATAGAATATTGCCTTAAGTCCGGTTAACTTCTTATCGCTGGTCTCGATTGTTTGTGCAGCTTGTACTGCACGGATTTTATATTCATCAAAAAGGGCTTTAGTAAAAACACCTCCAGTATTTTTAGGTGCAACCCCTGGATATTCTACAACATCAGATACTCCAGAGTCGGAATACCCCTGAGCTTCCACATCTACATTGAAGGAATTTTTATGAGCAGCTGTGATGCTCTTTTCATCCAGCACTTGCGTTATTTTATTTAAAGGGTAATTAACATTCATAATATGTACATGGTCCTCTGAAAATTCAGATGATAATGAGTAATTTAATATGTCGGCCAACAATGGGATAAGCTTATTTATTCGTGGCATCACTTTCAAGCCCATGAAAAATCAGCTCTTACATGCCCATTGACATTTAATACTCAAGTCAGAAAGACCATGATGATTCATCAGGAGTACTCCTGCTCAGGGAAAAGGGAAAATAGCGTTAAACCCTATAAAAAAATTGTGTTCCGGATGCATCGCCCAAAGTAAGTCAACTTTTGAGGCCCTGAAATAAGAAAATGGTAATAGACCCCACCGATTTTCGACTAAAAAACAACCCAATAAGGCATTTAAAATTAATGCTATTTAAATCAATAGATTAAAGTGATGATTTTGACAATATGCAGCCCAACTTAAGGGTAAATCAACCTTTCAACAATCAAAACCACACTCCATTAATTTTTATTATTGTGACAATCATCACATTTTACACCTGCGGGTGCTTTGATTTTGTACATTCACAAAGCTCACCAACCCCAACGACTATGAACGTAAAAAATCTCTTTTTATGCACATATTATTTCCATGTAAATCAATTCATTATGGAGATAATCATGTTCAAGCTCACGACACCCACCAGTCTTCCCCTTCTCAACCTGCCCGCCTCCGCACTGGCGGCCCTCAGCAATGAAATTCTTGGCCCCGTAGATGATATCGACCTGTTTACTGCTTTCTGGAACGAAACAAGAACCCTGCTCTGGCATCTCAACCACGACGACACTCTCCCCGAAGACCCGCTGCTGGCAGTGGCACTGGCTAACCCGGAATACGTCACCGCACTTGATGATGGCTGGTATCTCCTGCTCGGTATCGTCTGCGATAACGGACAGGGTATCTATCTGGTGTTCCCGGACACGACCGTTATCACTCAACTCCAGAACCTGATTGAGGCGCTGAACCATGAGTAAGAAAAAAGTCGCTACCGAAGCCGTCGTCACCGAAAGCTATACCGTGTTCTACAGGGGTGAAGCCGAGAAAATCAGTCCATACAGTAAGGGACTGCTGACGTATGAGCTGGGTAAGGAGGATGAAACCGGAAGCCTTGCCCTGCGTTTAACCGCCAATGGCGAAGGGGGCCTGTTCTCCCGTGAATGGATAGCGCTTGATGCGATTCACGCCATTCTGGAACAGCAGCCAGACAGCTTTCCGTCCCGTGTATTTCGCCCACTGTTTGGTCAGGGCAGCACCAATAACGCAGGGTTTCTTGCCGCTGTACTGAGAAGCCCGGATATCTGTCTTATCGAAGCGGACAGCAGCAGGCTCTTTATGCACAGCTGTTATGCCGACTGGCCGCATCGTCTGACGCAGCTTACCGCGCTCAGTCAGGACTAACCCCGCTTTTTCTGTGTTCCATACCCCTTAAAAAGGAAATTCACTATGTCATCACCCGCTATATTGCAGGGCGGCTATGTGCTGCCGCTCTCCCGGTCGTTCGCCCAAATGCTTCTGGATATCGTCGCGCAAAAACCGCCTCATCGTCATCCCATCACCGGATTAACCCTTAACTTTAGTGACCCTGAATACTCACCGGAAACGGGCGGCTGGCATCCGGTCGAAATACGCCTCACCTCTGCCGGAGAAGACTGGCAGCTCGATTACGTCACCGACTTTCACTATGCAGGGTATCCGTGGCCTGAACTTGAAAAAGATGTCGATGTGAGCTGGACGCAACAATACACGTGGCTTTCCCGTTGTGGCGATATCTCTCATGTCGACGCCCGTGAGTTCTGGTCGCTATGGGAAAGTAACTTTATGACTTACCACGATATGGGGGTTTTCACGGTCCGTACGTTGTGGGAAAGCTGAGTGTTCACTACGTTTCCCACGCATCCCCCCTCTCCCCCGTAGTAAGGAACTGAATGTTATGTACCGGCTTCTGCTGCTGAACTTCGTGGATTCATTTATCGATAACTGCATTCTCTCCTGCGTCGATGAACCGGCTTACGGTGGTATCGTGCAGTGTGAACTGCTTTTTGGCCTTGCCGCACACAGCGGTATCTATGTGGGTAACGGCGATATTGTTCATCTTGATGGCGATGGAACCGTTATCAAAAGTAAGGCTAAAGGGTTTCTTGACCGGCTCGATGGCTGGAACTCCGCTATCTCGGTGTATACCGACTGTATGGATTTGACGCCTCAGGGTTGTGCGCGGGCCGCTGAACGGGCAAAAGCGGCAGTGGGTCAGCGCTATCCTTATAGCCTGCTCGACTTTAACTGCCACCGGTTTACTGCCCGCTGCGTTACCGGCGATTCGTGCCCTGATATCTGGCTTGCCAGACATCTAGATTCTTTTCAGAAAGGGGACCGATGGCGCGTATGGCAACGATGAAAGCCAGCCGTTGCAGGCAACGTGTCACCGGACAGGGAGAACGGCTTATCCGGCTGACCATGGTGCTGTTTTACGGTCAGACAATATCTGTTCGCTACATCATCCGGCAGTTTGACGTGTCTCCCCGCACAGCAAGACGGGACCTCGCTCAACTGGCCTTTGTGCTGGAATCCGCTGGCCCTCACCGCTGGCGACTGGCTCCCTCGCTGAAACCCTGACTTTTTTCTCTGCCGGACATCTCCTGACCACTCCGTATGGCAGGCTGTCTCCGCTTTTCAATCCATAAGGGAACATGATGAAAATTTTAAAACTGTTAACCGCCGCAATTCTGCTTTCAGCCTTCAGCCACAGCGCGTTCGCCGACGAGCAGGCTGACGCTCAGATGATTACCAATTCGACCTTCTGCGCGATGTACTCCACCCGCCTGACCCAGACCAGCGACAGCGGCCTTCAGGTAAAAGGCGTCAATCTCAATGCCCGCATCAACGGACCGGTATTCAACAGGGTACTTCAGGTGATGAACAAGACCTATGGCAGAACCTGGCTCGAATCAAATGCCCGTAACGGCAGCATGACCGCCATGCAACTTTCGCAGTCAGAGCTTCTGTATAACCCGGAATATGCCCGGCAGTGCGATGCTTTTGCGGATAAAGTGGAAAAGGAATGGCGCGGAAAGTAATCCCGACGCGTTATACCTCTATCCGGTGAACAGAAACCTGCTTTCGGGCAGGTTTTTTTTTACTTTTTGTTTTTCAGGCGGACAAACCCTGTCCGGGGGCTTCCTTAAACTGTCAGGTCCAATATCTGCAATGAGGTGAAATATGGCTACCTACCGACACGACCCCGACCTTGAGTTTCTGCGCCACTGCCATCGTGACGATCTGGATTTACTGGTTTCTGTGCTTATCTGCGATCCGAAAGATGGACTGGCACGCATCACGGAAACGCTGACTTACGATCCTCAGTATAAAAAACACAAGCCCAATCATCCGCGCTACTGGGATGCCATTGCCGCCGAGGTTCAGACATTTGGTGCAAACAGCTTCGCCACGCTGCTCCGCTGGGGTAAAGGGGTGCTGTACCGGGAAATTCTTACCGATGCCTGCGATAAAATGAAGGTGAACTACAACAACAAATCCAGTGTTGAAACCATTGAAATGAATCTGCTGATGAAGATCCTGGAGAAAAGTCTTGAGAAGATGACGCCTGACCAGCTAAAGACCGTGGCGGAAGAATTGCAGACAGGCTACAGCAACCCCACGCCGGAGTTGCTGACCATGGCAATCCAGGCGGGGATAAAAACATCCGGGTTTGCGGCCTATCAGATGGCACTTGTTGTCACAAATGGTGTGGCGAAAGCCCTGTTAGGCAGAGGGCTGACCGTTGCAGGAAATGCCATGCTGACGCGTACCATGGGCGCTTTTGCCGGTCCCGTGGGCTGGGTGCTCAGTTCTCTCTGGCTGCTGATTGATTTAGCCGGTCCCGCATACCGGGTGACGCTACCATCCTGCATTTTTATTGCCTACATGCGCCAGAAGCATCTTTATTCACCTGAGAATACTGACGTTTAGCACTTACATTTAAGGTATTCAGACTTTAAAAAACTTCAGAGGGCGGACAAATCCTGTCCGCTACTGCTGGCATTATTTCCCGGCTAAATTCGGAAATGATGTATGACGCTGATAACACAAGAAAACGAACATGACAGACTGGCAACCTGCCTTTCCATCATCCTGAGCCGTTTGTTTCAGGGTGAAAAGCTGCATATCGGGACGCTGGCAGAAGAATTTGGAGTGACGACGCGAACGCTGCGACGGGATTTCAACGTCCGTCTGACGTACCTTGATATTGAACAGAGCAACGGCGTGTATCAGCTTGCCTCACATTACTTTCGTCGCCGCACGGAACGGGATATGAAGATACTGGCGAGGTTGCTGCATCTTGACCGTCTGTTACCCGCGATGGATGCCAAACTACTGAGCCTGATGCTTGACGGGGAACGTCCCTCGCCATACAGGATTATGCTACCGGAGCCGCGCCAGAAACCCACCCTTTTCGGTGATCTCAGCAGACTGACGCTCGCCATACTTAACCAGACCCAGGTGCGTATCAGAACCGACGAAAACGTCAGCCATACCGTTCATCCCTACCGTCTGCTTTGCAGCCATGCGGAGTGGTTTCTTGCCGGATGTACGTCATCGGGCGTGTTCGTTATTTCCCTGTCCCGAATCAGGCTGGTTGAGGTATTACCGGATACAACGTTTGAGATCGATAACACACTCATTTCGCTGATTGAACAGTCTGACTTTATGGAAGCCTTACCCCACATGAACATTATTCATCAGATAATGCATTACGGGAGTAAACAGACGAATAATCGTAATTAAAATCACAACATATTATTAGTGATGATTAAATCACATTAACATGATAAGTGAGAAAGTTATGATTATCGATAAAGAATACGCACTTGTAGATGCAACAGCAAGACTTGACACTGACCTGAGGGATTATGAATATGAAATAAACAACGCCGCCATCATAACATTTGGCAATGACCTCATTGAGGTAATCGTATATCAGTTCAGCTTTATCATCAGCATCAGGGCAGAGGGTGAAAAAATAAAACACGGCCTTCTTGTTAACTTCGGTAAAAATATAGCAAGACAGGTTTCATCACTTTGTGCATCCGCAATGCGAGTCTACCCGAATGAAAAACACAAACCGAGCCGTCAGCTTTTCCATTGCATAAATTAGTTTGTGCAAAGACTGTACTACCGACACGCAATAAATTAAAATAGGCCAGCTAATATAACATATGAGGTTTATGATGGCTGGCCAGTATGAAAAAGCAATAACGATAAAACAAGCGATAGATTCAATTAATTTACGCCACTATCTTCTGCCTGCAATTCAGAGGAAGTTCGTCTGGAGCAGCAGTCAGATATGTCTGCTGTTTGATTCCATCATGCGAGACTACCCGATAAACTCTTTCATGATGTGGGATATCCGTAGTGCCAGTATTAAAAACGATTACAAATTCTATGAATTCCTGAAAGAATACTGTCAGCGATTTAATGAAGAAAACCCCTGCGTAGCAACAAATGCTGGATTTCATGATTTCAAGGCGGTGATTGATGGTCAGCAGCGTCTCACATCATTATATATTGGATTGTGTGGAACGTATGCGTATAAACAGCCCCGGGTGTGGTGGCCTTCGGCACAGGATGATCGCATCCTGCCGCCAAGAAAGCTTTACGTCGATTTAACAGCGCCACTTAATTCAGACGATGAGCTCATGATGAAGTATAACTTCAGGTTCCTGACCGACAAGCAATACACTGATTCACTTACAGACAACAAACATCACTGGTTCTGCCTGCACGAAATATTCAAATACGAGCAGTATGATTCCCCTGATGATATTTTATTTAACGTTGTCGTACCAGAACTCGAAAAAAGAGGACTCATTTCCAGTGAATTTTCCAGAAAAACTCTGCTTAAACTTTATACCAAGATAAGAACTGAGAATCTTATCCACTACTTCAATGAGAGCAGTCAGGACATTGATCATGTGCTGGATGTTTTCATCCGCACGAACAGCGGGGGGACAAAACTTGAGTTCTCCGACTTACTGATGTCAATAGCGGTAGCGCACTGGCAGGGTGATTTCAGAAAAGAACTGGATGAACTGACAAAAAACATTTATCAGAATAATGAAATGGGTTTTTATATTGAAAGAGACTGGTTCTTAAAAACCAGCCTGATGCTTATTGACTCTGACGTCCGGTTCAAAGTAAAAAACTTCACTTCAGAGGAGGTCGGTAAGATACAACAACAATGGTCTGAAATAAAATCCTGTATCAAGGAGACCTTTATTCTTATCAGGCGATTCGGCATCAATCCACAGTCTTTGATATCTAAAAATGCAGTCATTCCTGTGGTCTACTGGCTTTACAAAAAGCAAACCAGTGGACATCCATTGTATACAACGATTAACCTCCTGAATAAAAACCACAATGAACGCTCAGTAATTAGCCAGTGGTTTTACATGGTACTTCTGAAAGGAATCTTTGGAAGCCAGGCAGATGCGCTACTCACGAGCATCAGAGACGTAATGAAGAATAGTCTTTCAGATGTTCATTTTCCTCTTGAGAAGATTATTGACAGATATAAAGGCTCGAATAAAGACCTCAGATTTGACGATGAATACATCGAAAGCCTTCTCAATATCAGATATGGCGAAGGTCGTTGCCGTGCACTATTGCATCTTCTGTTCCCTGAAATGAATCCAACCGAGGTGTTTCATATTGATCACCTTCACCCAAGAAATCATTTTTCAAAGAAATATCTTGAAAAATTAGATTATATTGCGAATTCACCAGAGAACCTCAGCTTTTATGAAAATCCGGAACACTGGGACACCATACCGAATCTTCATTTACTGAATCACTCTCAGAATATAAGTAAACAGGATACTTCCCTGAAACAATGGCTATCTCAGTCATCAAACAACTATTCGCCATCAATGCTGTTAGTTTCAGATGAAAATATTGAGTTCAGTCGCTTCCCGGAATTCTACAATGAACGAAGAAACGCCCTGAAGCAAAGACTACTGAATCGGGTATTTCTTACAACAAAAATAGATTCATCACCATCCACAATGGATACGGATGAAGAAATTCTCACCGACTGAACGTTCAGCCCCGATGGTATTGGGGCTTCAGTATTTATCGTCAGCGCAACGTTTCTACTGGCCTGACTGAAAGAGTGTTGGCTACACAACCGGGCAAACGAACTCTCAGTGCAACGCATGACATACAAAGCCTGTCATCCATATGAAATTGCGATAAAATCGGGCCAATAACAGTACTTAAGAATCATACAACAGGATACAAAATGACAAGCCTTCAGCAGCGTGCAGAGCTACACCGTCAAATCTGGGCCATTGCCAATGATGTCAGAGGCTCCGTAGATGGATGGGATTTTAAACAGTATGTACTCGGTGCACTTTTCTACCGCTTCATCAGTGAGAATTTTTCCAGCTACATGGAAGCAGGGGATGAGAGCATACATTATGCAGCACTTGATGACAGCATCATTACCGATGACATCAAAGACGATGCCATCAGGACTAAAGGTTACTTCATCTACCCCAGTCAGCTTTTCTGCAACGTAGCGGCTAAAGCAAATACCAATGACAGACTGAATGCGGATTTAAACAGCATCTTCGTTGCTATCGAAAGTTCTGCTTACGGCTACCCTTCAGAAGCAGACATCAAAGGTTTGTTTGCTGATTTCGATACAACCAGTAACCGCCTGGGTAACACCGTTAAAGATAAAAATGCCCGCCTGGCTGCGGTTCTGAAAGGGGTTGAAGGGCTAAAACTTGGTGACTTCCACGAACATCAGATTGACCTGTTCGGTGACGCCTATGAGTTCCTGATTTCTAACTATGCGGCGAATGCCGGTAAGTCAGGCGGCGAGTTCTTTACACCGCAGCACGTCTCTAAGCTGATTGCACAACTGGCTATGCACGGGCAGACCCACGTTAACAAAATATACGACCCGGCAGCAGGTTCCGGTTCGCTGTTGTTGCAGGCTAAAAAACAGTTTGATGACCATATCATCGAAGAAGGTTTTTTTGGTCAGGAAATCAACCATACGACCTATAACCTGGCGCGTATGAACATGTTTTTGCACAACATCAACTACGACAAGTTTGATATCAAGCTGGGCAATACGCTGACTGAACCGCACTTCAGAGATGAAAAACCGTTTGATGCCATCGTTTCTAACCCGCCGTATTCGGTGAAATGGATTGGCAGCGATGACCCAACGCTGATTAACGATGAGCGTTTTGCCCCGGCTGGCGTTCTGGCCCCCAAATCAAAAGCTGACTTCGCCTTTGTACTACATGCGCTGAACTATCTTTCTGCCAAAGGTCGTGCTGCGATTGTTTGCTTCCCGGGTATTTTTTACCGTGGCGGCGCGGAGCAGAAAATCCGTCAGTATCTGGTTGATAATAACTATGTCGAAACCGTGATTTCACTGGCTCCGAACCTGTTCTTTGGCACCACCATTGCCGTCAATATTCTGGTGTTGTCTAAACATAAAACCGATACCAAAGTTCAGTTTATTGACGCCAGCGAATTATTCAAAAAAGAGACTAACAACAATATCCTGACCGATGCCCATATCGAACAGATTATGCAGGTATTTGCCAACAAGGAAGATGTTGCCCATCTGGCAAAATCTGTCGCGTTTGAGGCCGTTGTTGCTAATGACTATAACCTGTCGGTGAGCAGCTATGTGGAAGCGAAAGATAACCGCGAAATTATCGATATTGCTGAGCTGAATGCTGAGCTGAAAACCACGGTCAGCAAAATCGACCAATTGCGCAAAGATATTGATGCGATTGTGGCTGAAATTGAAGGCTGCGAGGTGCAGAAATGAGCGAGTTAAGTTATCTGGAAAAATTACTGGATGGGGTTGAGGTTAAGTGGTTGCCATTGGGTCATATTGCAGCTATAAAAACTGGACAATCTGTAAATAAAAATATGATTTCAAAAAATCCTGGTGTCTATCCTGTTATTAATAGTGGACGGGAACCATTAGGTTTTATTAATACATGGAATACTGACAATGACCCAATTGGTATTACTACCAGGGGAGCTGGTGTCGGCTCTGTAATTTGGCAGGAGGGGAAATATTTTAGGGGGAACTTAAACTATTCAATAACTATAGATAAAAAAAGTCACATAAATATAAGATATATGTATCATGCCTTGCTTCACATGAAGAATGATATCCATGAGTTATGTACATTTGATGGTATTCCTGCTCTAAATGCCGGTAGTTTAAAGAAACTACTCATCCCAATCCCCTGCCCAAACATCCCAGAAAAGTCCCTTGCTATCCAGTCTGAAATCGTCCGGATTCTGGATAAATTTACTGCGCTTACAGCTGAGCTTACAGCTGAGCTTACCATGCGTAAAAAACAGTACAACTACTATCGCGACCAGTTGCTGAGCTTTGAACAGGGTGAGGTTGAGTGGAAGATGTTGGGTGAGATAGCGAAAATACAGCGAGGCGCGTCCCCCAGACCAATAGCACAATATATGACTGATGCGGATGATGGTATCCCATGGATAAAAATCGGTGATACATCCCCAGGCTCAAAATATATCAATGGTACAGCACAAAAGGTAACTCCGGATGGTGCGAAAAAATCCCGAATTCTAAACCCTGGCGATTTTGTTATATCAAACTCAATGAGTTTTGGCAGGCCATATATCCTAAGTATAACAGGAGCCATCCATGATGGATGGGCATCGATCAGCGATTTTAGCGAAAGGCTGGACTCTGATTATCTGTACCATTATCTTTCATCGCAAAGAGTTAAAAACTATTGGGGAAGTAAAATCAATAGTGGCTCTGTCAGCAATTTGAATGCAGATATTATAAAAACATTACCTTTACCTTTACCTGATATACAAAAGCAAAAGTGGATTGCTACGTTGCTCGATAAATTCGACACACTTACAAGCTCCATCAGCGAGGGTATACCCCGTGAAATCGAGCTACGTCAGAAGCAGTACGAGTACTATCGTGACTTGCTGTTCAGCTTCCCGAGACCAGAAACCGCCAGCAACTGACGGACCATTGATACCGGCAGGGTTTGTTCTCACCCGCCCGGTATCAGGCTTTACGAATGCCGGAAGACGCTTCTGATATCCTTCCGGACTTTGCCAGATGACGCACAGGATGCACCATGACACAACAGACACACACCATTGCTGAATCAAATAACTTTATCGTCCTTGATAAATACTCCAAAGTTCAGAATGCTGGTGAGAGTTACCAGAGCGAATCGGATCTTGAGCGGGAACTGATTCAGGACCTTCTTAATCAGGGATATGAGTTTATCTCCGTTAAGTCACCGACTGCGATGCTGGCGAATGTGCGGGACCAACTTCAGCGTCTTAATGGTGTGGTGTTTAACGAAAGTGAATGGCGGCGTTTCGCAGAGCAGTATCTGGACAGCCCCAGTGACAGCAGCCTGGACAAAACCCGTAAAATCCATATCGACTATATCTGTGATTTCACGTTTGATGATGGTCGTCTGGAAAACATCTATCTGATAGATAAAAAGAACCTGCTGCGCAATAAGGTGCAGGTCATTCAGCAGTTTGAACAGACCGGCTCACACGCTAACCGTTATGATGTTACGATTCTGGTCAACGGCCTGCCACTGGTGCAAATCGAACTCAAAAAGCGTGGCGTGGCGATTCGTGAAGCCTTTAACCAGATACACCGTTACAGCAAGGAAAGCTTTAACAGCGATAACTCCCTGTTTAAATACCTGCAACTCTTCGTGATTTCCAACGGGACTGATACCCGGTACTTTGCCAGTACCACTAAACGGGATAAAAATAGCTTTGATTTCACCATGAACTGGGCGAAATCGGATAACACTTTGATTAAGGACCTGAAGGACTTTACCGCCACTTTCTTCCAGAAGCATACCCTGCTGAATGTTCTGTTTAATTACAGCGTGTTTGACAGCAGCCAGACTCTGCTCGTCATGCGCCCCTATCAGATTGCCGCCACTGAGCGAATCCTCTGGAAAATTAACAGCTCATTTAAAGCGAAGAACTGGTCAAAACCCGAAAGCGGCGGGTTTATCTGGCATACCACAGGTAGCGGTAAAACCCTGACCAGCTTTAAGGCCGCACGTCTGGCTACGGAACTGGACTTTATTGATAAAGTCTTCTTCGTGGTCGACAGGAAAGACCTCGATTACCAGACCATGAAGGAGTACCAGCGCTTCTCTCCGGACAGTGTCAATGGTTCGGATAATACAGCAGGCCTCAGAAGAAACCTGGATAAGGACGATAACAAAATCATCGTCACAACCATTCAGAAACTCAATAACCTGATGAAAGCCGAAGCTGACCTGCCCGTCTATCAGCAGCAGGTGGTGTTTATCTTTGATGAGTGTCACCGCAGCCAGTTTGGTGAAGCCCAGAAAAACCTCAAAAAGAAATTCAGACGCTTTTATCAGTTTGGTTTTACCGGTACACCTATTTTCCCGGAAAATGCACTGGGGGCAGAAACCACCGCCAGCGTCTTCGGGCGTGAATTACATTCTTACGTAATTACTGATGCGATTCGTGATGAAAAAGTACTGAAGTTTAAGGTGGACTATAACGATGTCCGCCCACAGTTTAAGTCCCTTGAAACGGAAACAGACGAGAAAAAACTCAGCGCGGCTGAAAACCAGCAGGCCTTTCTGCACCCACTGCGTATCCAGGAAATAACGCAATACATTCTCAATAACTTCCGCCAGAAAACGCATCGTACCTTCCTGGGAGCAAAAGGCTTCAATGCCATGTTAGCAGTGAGCAGCGTGGACGCGGCAAAAGCTTATTACACGACATTTAAAATGCTACAGGAAGAAGCTGAGAAGAAATCTGGCAGCTATAAACGTCTTCGTGTGGCAACCATCTTCTCTTTTGCTGCAAATGAGGAGCAAAGCGCCATTGGTGATATTACTGACGAAAGCTTTGATACCAGTGCAATGAACAGCAGCTCGAAGGAATTCCTGGATTCAGCCATTGATGACTATAACAACCACTTTAAAACCAATTTCAGTACCGACAGTAACGGCTTCCAGAACTACTACCGCGATTTAGCTCAACGAGTGAAAAATCAGGATATCGACCTTCTCATCGTGGTGGGAATGTTCTTAACCGGCTTTGATGCCCCGACGCTTAACACTCTTTTCGTTGACAAAAACCTCCGTTATCACGGCCTGATGCAGGCATTTTCCCGCACAAACCGTATCTATGATGCCACCAAAACCTTCGGCAATATCGTGACGTTCAGGGACCTGGAGCGTCCGACCATTGATGCCATCACACTTTTTGGCGACAAAAACACCAAGAATGTGGTACTGGAAAAAAGCTACGAAGAGTACATGCAGGGCTTTACCGATGCGGCAACCGGTGAGGCTAAACGAGGTTTTATGGCTGTTGTTTCGGAGCTGGAGCAGCGCTTCCCTGACCCGGCCAGTATCGACAGTGAAAAAGAGAAAAAAGCCTTCGTCAAACTGTTTGGTGAATATCTGCGGGCAGAGAACATCCTGCAAAACTACGATGAATTTGCCACGCTGAAAGCCCTGCAGAAGGTTGATATTAGTGACCCGGAAGCGGTAGAAACCTTTAAAGCAGAGCACTATGTGGATGATGAAAAATTTGCTGAATTACAAACCATTCGTCTCCCGGCAGAACGTAAAGTTCAGGACTATCGCTCAGCTTACAATGATATCCGGGACTGGCAGCGCCGCGAAAAAGCAGCAAACGACAGGGATACATCAACCACAGACTGGGATGACGTGGTGTTTGAAATTGACCTGCTTAAGTCGCAGGAGATTAACCTGGACTACATCCTTGGTCTGATTTTCGACCACAATCGTCAGAAAAAAGGTAAAGAAGCCCTGACTGAAGAGGTCAGACGCTTAATCCGCTCAAGTCTGGGCAACCGTGCCAAAGAAGGTCTGATTGTTGACTTTATTCAGCAAACTAACCTTGATGACATGCCGGACAAGGCCAGTATCATTGATGCATTCTTTACCTATGCTCAGCGTGAACAGCAGCGGGAAGCAGAAGCGTTGATTAAGGAAGAAAACCTCAATGAAGAGGCTGCAAGGCGCTATATCCGCACATCACTAAAACGGGAATATGCTACCGAAAATGGGACGGAGTTAAACGAGACGCTACCAAAGCTCAGTCCGTTGAATCCTCAGTACAAAACGAAAAAGCAGACTGTATTCCAGAAAATTGGGGCGTTTATCGAAAAATTTAAAGGGGTTGGTGGGCACCTCTAGTAGCCAGATAAAAGAACAATGCGCCACCGCAATTTATAGGTAAGATTGTATCTTTTAAACTGCGTCAGACCTGTATGATCGATGAAGCGCTGGTTAATGTTAATGCTAACTGGATGAATTTTTAACGCACATTCAAACAATTAGCGTCCAGAACTTACAGAAACCAGTGCTTGATTTTGGATGGTAAAGTACTGAATGGATGTATCACAGGAGAATACTTATGAGCGTAACTATAAAAGACGATCGACTCAGGACTATCGCGACCTTTGATGGCAAGACCTTGAAAGATGATCGACTGAGGACCATCGCGACGTTTGATGGTAAAGCCCTAAAAGACGACCGACTCCGCACCATCGCTACCTTTGACGGTAAAAGCCTGAAAGACGACCGACTCCGCACCATCGCAACATTTGATGGGAAGACCTTGAAAGACGATCGACTCCGCACCATCGCAACTTTTGATGGTAAAACACTTAAAGACGATCGACTCAGAACCATCGCGACAGTTAATGGTAATGTCAGTATTGTTGTTTTGGCGTTTGCTGCTCGGCTATTTTAGGGCTAAGAGCCTATCTCAACAGAAATTAATACTTTACCCAAAAGATATAATATCAGTATCTAAAAGCCTGCACCGTCTGATTTTTAGTCATTGAATCGCGAGAACGGGAGATAATTTCTCTTCTATGGGTATAGGCTCATAATGGTAGGATTCTGGTAGCTTCGAAACGCCGTATTTAAGCAATACTTAAGTCATGAAGAACCAAACTTAAACATTTTTCTCAAGGTAAACCAGTAAAAAACTGTTAGTGCTGATGGATCGTTTGGGCTCTTTTAAAGGGATTGAAAATCCCCGTGTCCTTGGTTCGATTCCGAGTCCGGGCACCACTATTTAAAGAACCCGCCCTCGTGGCGGGTTTTTGCTTTTGGGCTAGTCCACCGTTGCGACGGGCCAGAGTCTGGTTTCTGCAGAAATAAAGTGGTACCGGATCAACTACTCTGGTCAGGAAGAAGAGTACTTCAACATGTTGCTCGAGGGCGTCCGGATAGTATCAATATCCCCTGCAATGGCTACTGGCGATAACCCTAACGAAATCCCTATGGAAACTGTCGAACTCAGGTACGAGAAAATCACCTGGAAGCATAACGATGGGAACATCATCTTTAGCGATGCATGGAGCGAGCGCCAATCGGCGTAAACATCATAAGGGGCTTTCAGCCCTTTAGTCATACAGCCAGCGTCCGGCTTTTGCCGACTCAATAATCATTTCGAGGATTAGCGGCTTGTATTGCCGATCGCGGAATTTTTTTCTGAGCCGAAGCTGAAACCAAAACAGCTCCGGTTCAAAATAATGGTCCATCACAAAGTTGCTGTACTCAATTCCGTACCGGGTGAAAAGGTCAAGCAGCATGTCTTCAAGATCTTCAGGTACGAGATTGAAATGCTCCTTGAAGGTCCATTCTTTCCTTGCCGGAGATTTACGGTCACTGTAATTCTCAGTGAGGTAATCTAACAATTCTTGCTCATCATGTAGCATCAGAAAAATTTCCAACCAGTCTCTTCAACCGTGTCCATTACAACGTCCTTTCTCTCGTTTTGAGCCAGAGTAAATCCATAGCTAAAACAAGGATGTCGTCACCGTCCAGTTTTCTTAAAACTCAGAATACCGCCCGCCAGTCATTTCTATGCTTTTGGTTTCTCCCCACCTCAGGGATCGTTCCCACCTGCGCCCAGCAGTTTGTTTTTGAAGATAAACAAACACGCCTCGTTGAAGTTCTCCGCCCCCAGCCGTTCCGAGAGCGCCATTCGTTTGCGATAGAGACTTTTCACCGACGTATTCAGCTCGCCTGCAATCTCCTCCATTGACATCCCTGCTCTCAGCAACCGCAACATGATCGTTTCATGCGTGCTCAGCCGTAAATTCAGCAGCCACTTCGTGGTCAGGCGACGGCCCTTCATATTGAGCACCAGGTTAAACAGCGAGGCCATGTCCGGCGCCGTCAGCGACGTGTTCATAAACAGCTTCATACTGAGCAGATTCTCCTCGCGATGGCGCATATCAAGCATAACGCAGCAAATCGTTTTTTTCGTTCTGGCCGGATGGCGTATCAGGTAATCATATAAACGGAGCGGCGCACGACTATCAATCAATACAGAATATTCATCTGCACCGTTATCAAATATGTTTCTGTCAATCGAATCGAGCAGGATAATATCCGGAAAAAATATCCGCATCCCCCTGACAAGGTAGCGGTCCTGAGTCACTAACACTATTGAAGTTGCCACTAACCATCCCTTTTAGATTAAAGCAAGAACGATCCTGCGAAAAGAAGACCGCCTTCGTTTTATAGCGCTGTTATATTAACGATAGATGTATTCTGGCTTTAGACATCCCTCAATACACACATTGATGAGTAAGACTTCCTGTAGACTATCATTCAATGTCTGTCTTTAATTATAAATAAAAAACAATCGCAGAAAAGTCACTTCTCTAAACATTAAGAATTTTTGTCATGAAACTTCCCAAACATGCACCAGAAAGTACTTTAATTGAGGCTAGCAAGCGTCATTAAAAATATATACAAAACTGTCACAACAAAAATAAAGCCATTATATTTCAATTAATTACAATTAATCGCTCAATTCAAAATAAACACAAAAAACTGCTCATTACAGAATTATCTCAAAACGACACAGCCGCTTTTCAGCATATTTATCGGGCAACATATCGGGTGTACATTACCTCCCATCCAGTCCACTAAGATGAGGCTCCATAATTACCTTTAAGTAAGTACCCCTTAACGTTACTGCATTCAGATTTAATGTTCTCATTTATGGCCTTTAACGCAGAGTTAAAAGGCAGCCGTGTTATGCAATGGATTCATGATAAACAAATGGCAAATAGATATGGAAAGATCGCTTCGCTTCAGTACATTATTCTTTTATCGCACCCCAACATTATTGTTTCTGTTATTACTCTTTCCTGTTCTGGTTCAGGCGACGGAATCCGTTTATGAGCAACAGATTCAACAGGCGCGTAACGGTAATTACACGTCGTTTCTCGATTATCTTCAGCGTTATCAGCAGCAGCATGCCCTGACGCCTGAGCACGTTGCGGACTGGTTACAGGTGGCTGCCTGGGCAGGTCATGATGACGAGGTTATTCAGGTCTGGCAGCGCTACAGCATTTATATGCCGCTGCCCGCCCGCGGCGTTGCGGCTGTCGCGCAGGCCAGACGAAATCATAAAGCGTGGGAGCCCGCTCTGGCGCTCTGGAAAGAAGCGCGCAGCCTTGCGCCGGATAACGACGATTATCGTATCGGCTATATCAAAACCCTGGCCGATGCCCGTAAAGATACGCTTGCCCTTCAGGAGGCCCGACGGCTGGTGGCGGAGGCCCCCTCTCAGGCGCATCTTCAGACGCTGGCATACGTCTGGCTACGCCAGGGAAAAAGCTGGGATCGGCTTTTAGCCGACACGCGCGCGCTGTATATCGCGCCAGAAAATCACGCGCTTCTCCGCGAGCGGGTCGACGCGCTAACGGATAACCGGGTCAATACCCCCGCGCTCCTGCTTTCACAAAAGGTGGCGCTAGCCCCCGCGGAGCGTCGTCGTCTTGAGCTGAATGCCGCCGCCGAAAGCGTTCGCCTTGCAGACGTGCCGGGCAGAACAGAAAAGGAGCGCCTGCAGCTTGCGCAATCTGCGCTGAATCGTTACGACGCGCTGCTGTCTCGCTGGCAGAGCGAGCCGCAGGCCGCGGAAGACGTCGTGCTTGCGCGTATCGACCGGCTCGGCGCGCTGTATGCCCATGCCGATTACCCGCGGGTCATCAGCGAATATCAGGATCTGACGGCAGCCCGGCATCCGGTGCCGGGCTGGGCAATCGGCTGGGTGATCTCCGCATATCTGCAGGAGAAAAACGCTGCCGCCGCCTTCGCGCTTCTGCAACGCTATCCGCAGTACGCATCTGATCCGCAGGACGAGGAGCACGCGCTTTTCTACGCCTGGCTGGATACGGGAGAGTATCCGTCCGCCCGCCGGTATGCAGAGCGCCACACCCGCAACGTTCCCTGGACCCGTTACGATTTCGGCTCCCCTACCCCTCAGCCGAACGATCGGTGGCTTACCGGTCAGTCGCTCCGTTTTAACTATTTGCTGGCGACGAATGCCCTGCCGGAAGCCGAAAAGCTGGCGCGACGTCTGGCAGCAACCGCGCCGGGCAATCAGGGATTGCAGATTGACTACGCCACCCTGCTTCAGGCGCGAGGCCTGCCGCGCGCGGCCGAGCAAACGCTGAAAATGGCGGAGGCGCTGGAGCCCTCGAATCTGGAGCTTGAGCAGCAGCAGGCTTACGTCGCCATGGATCTGCAGGAGTGGCGGCAGATGGATTTACTGGCCGACGACGTCGTTGCTCGCGCGCCGCGCGATCGCAGCGCCAGGCGTCTGGACAGGCTCCGCACCGTCCACCATATGTCCGAGCTGCGCCTCAACGCGAGCAAGGGTTTGCACTCCGATAACCCCGTCAGTGGGACGCACGACCTCAACTGGGACGCCACGCTCTATGGCCCGCCCATAGCAGATAACTGGCGGCTGTTTGCCGGCACCCGCTATGCAGAGGGCAATTTCGATGAAGGCAAAGGCACCAGCCGTCACCTGTTGGGCGGCATCGAATGGCGGCCACGCGATCTCCAGCTCGAAGCCGAGCTCTCAAGCAACCGCTATCACGGGGCGAACAAGCCGGGCGCTCGCCTCTCAACGACGTACAGCCTCACCGATAGCTGGCAGGTCAGCGGCAGCCTTGAGCGCCTGTCGCGCACCACGCCCCTACGAGCGTTACGCAACGGGATCAGCGCCAACCGGGGGGAAGGCGGCGTGCGCTGGTATCAAAACGAGCGCCGTGAGTATCAGTTCAGCGCCGCCCTCAGCCGCTTCTCGGATCATAACCGCCGACAGGAATACACCCTCACGGGCAAGGAGCGTCTCTGGCAGACCCCGTCCCTGACGCTGGATCTCGAACCGGGGATCGCCGCCAGCAAAAACAGCCTGCGGGACACCCTCTATTACAACCCGGCACGGGATCTTTCCGTGACGGCCGCCCTGGCCGTAGACCATGAGATGTATCGCCATTACGACACCCTCTGGAGCCAGCAGTTCGTGGCGGGAGGCGGCCGCTACTGGCAGAAAAATCAGTCCGCTGGTGCCATCGCTGTGCTGGGTTACGGACAACGCGTTCAGTGGAACAACGTCATGGATACCGGCGTGATGCTGAACTGGGACAAGCGCCCTTACGACGGCAAACGCGAGAGCAACCTCTCCGTCACGTTTGATGCGACTTTACGCTTTTAAGGATGATGATAATGAACACACGTTTTTCCGCGAGCCTGATACTCATCGGCTGGCTCTGCCTCAGCGCAAATGTCTGCGCGCAGGCATTTTCGTTTATTGCGCCCAAAGATCGGCCGCAGCTGGAGGCGAGCAAACCCTGGCCGCAGAACCAGTTTCTGGTGCTGGCCTACCACGACGTCGAAGACGATGCCGCCGATCAGCGCTACCTCTCCGTGCGCACCAGCGCGCTAAACGAGCAGATCGGCTGGCTGCTGCACAACGGTTATCACGTCATCAGCGTGCAGGACATTCTGGATGCCCATGACGGAAAAAAAACGCTGCCGCCCAAAGCCGTTCTGCTCAGCTTTGACGACGGCTACAGCAGCTTTTACACCCGCGTCTGGCCACTGCTTCAGGCGTGGAACGTCCCTGCGCTCTGGGCGCCGGTGGGCAGCTGGGTGGATACGCCGGAAAATCAAAAAGTTAACTTCGGCGGCCTGATGACGCCCCGCGATCGCTTCGCGACGTGGGATATGGTGCGCGAGCTCAGCCGGTCTCCGCTGATTGAGATCGGATCGCACACCTGGGCCTCGCATTACGGCATTGTTGCCAACCCGCAGGGCAGCCGCGAACCCGCCATCGCCAACCGCTTTTACGATAAAGCGACGGGCCGCTATGAAACCGATCGGCAGTTCAGCCAGCGGATCGGCGATGACGTTCGCAAAGTGACTGAAAAAATCACGCAGGTGACGGGCAAGGCGCCGCGCGCCTGGGTCTGGCCCTATGGCGCCGCCAACGGCACGTCGCTCGCCATCGCCAGACAGCAGGGTTATCAGCTGGCCTTTACCCTTGAGGACGGGCTGGGGAACGTGCAGGAGCTGGGGAACATCCCCCGTCTGCTGATCGCCGGCAATCCCTCGCTTAAGGCATTTGCCAGTACGGTCAGCCAGGTTCAGGAGCGCGAACCCGTGCGCGTCATGCACGTCGATCTCGACTACGTTTACGATCCCGATCCGGCCCAGCAAACCCAAAATATCAACAGGCTGATCCAGCGGGTCTACGACATGAAAATCAGCCATGTTTTCCTGCAGGCATTTGCCGACCCGCAGGGCGACGGCAGGATCAGGGCGCTCTATTTCCCCAACCGCCAGCTGCCGGTCCGGGCCGACCTGTTTAATTTTGTCTCCTGGCAGCTGCAAACCCGGGCGGGCGTGAAAGTCTTCGCGTGGATGCCGGTGCTCTCGTTCGATCTCGATCCTGCCCTGCCGCGCGTGCAGCGTCGGGACCGCTCGTCAGGCCAGCGGCGCGAAGCCACCGATCCCTATATCCGGCTCTCCCCGTGGGACCCGCAGGTGCGCCAGCAGGTGACGGACATCTATGAAGATCTGGCCCGCTATGCCAGCTTCAACGGGATCTTATTCCATGACGATGCGGTGCTGACGGACGTGGACGATGGCCCTCAGAGCACAACACGTCAGAAAAGCCAGACGCTTATCGGGTTTACCCACGCCCTGAGCCTCGCGGTGAAGCATATCCGTGGCCCGCAGATAAAAACCGCGCGCAACATGTTCGCCTTGCCCATACTGCAGCCCGAAAGCGAAGCGTGGTTCGCGCAGAATCTTGACGATTTTCTGGCGGAGTATGACTGGACGGTGCCGATGGCCATGCCGCTGATGGAGTCCGTCCCGGCAGACGAAAGTGATGCCTGGCTGACGCGTCTGGTGAAAGCGGTCGCCGCGCGTCCCGGCGCGCTCGATAAAACCATTTTCGAGCTGCAGGCCCGGGACTGGGAGCGGAAACCGCAGCGCGCCGTTTCCGACAGCCAGCTGGCACAGTGGATGCGCGTGCTCCAGCTGAACGGCGTCAAAAACTACGGCTACTACCCCGACGATTTTATCAACAACCAACCTGATATCTCACACATCAGGCCTGTATTTTCTTCGTACTGGTACCCTGACAATGACTGATCGCATTATCGCCTTTTCCATTTTATGTCTGGTATTCGGGTTGCCGTTAGGCGTGGCCGCCCTCTTTACCGGCGAGCTGATTCTGGATTTTGTGTTCTTCTGGCCGCTGTTCATGTCCGTGCTCTGGATAACCGGCGGGCTCTATTTCTGGTTTCAGCTTGAACGCCACTGGTCGTGGGATAAAGAGACGCCCGCCCCGACGCTCGCCGGTGAGCCGCTTATCTCCATTCTGATCCCCTGCTTCAACGAGGAACGAAATGCCCGGGAGACGATTGGCGCCGCGCTGGATCAGCGGTATGAAAATATCGAAGTTATCGCCATCAACGACGGCTCGTCTGACAACACCGCGCAGGTGCTGCAGGCGCTGGCGCAGGAACATCCGCGCCTGCGGGTAATTAATCTCGCGGAAAACCAGGGGAAAGCGCTGGCGCTCAAAGCCGGTGCAGCGGCGGCCCGGGGCGATCTGCTGGTCTGCATTGACGGCGACGCCCTGCTCGACCGCGATACGGCAGCGTATCTGGTGGCCCCGCTGATTCAGTATCCCCACGTCGGGGCGGTCACCGGGAATCCGCGTATCCGCACGCGCTCCACGCTGATCGGTCGCATTCAGGTGGGCGAGTTCTCATCCATTATTGGGCTCATCAAGCGGACACAGCGGATCTATGGCCGTGTCTTTACCGTCTCGGGCGTCATCGCCGCCTTTCGCCGACAGGCGCTGGCGGACGTCGGGTACTGGAGCCCGGACATGATCACCGAAGACATCGACATCAGCTGGAAGCTGCAGCTGCGCCACTGGGATATCTTTTTCGAGCCGCGGGCGCTGTGCTGGATCCTGATGCCGGAGACGCTGAAGGGCCTGTGGAAACAGCGTCTGCGCTGGGCCCAGGGCGGCGCGGAGGTGTTTTTGGTCAACCTTCGCAGGATTGTGCGCTGGGAGCATCACCGCATGTGGCCCCTGTTTCTTGAGTATGCCCTGTCAACGCTGTGGGCCTTCGCGTACGCGATGACGGTGCTGTTATTTATTCTCAGCCATATCACGCCGATTCCCGCCAGGCTGACCGTGGAGAGCCTCTTCCCACCGGAGTTTACCGGGCTGCTGCTGGGCGTGATGTGCCTGCTGCAGTTCCTGGTCAGCCTGTTCATCGAGCGACGCTACGAGCGGAAGGTGGCCAGCTCGCTTTTCTGGGTGATCTGGTTCCCGATGGTGTACTGGATGATCGGCCTGTTCACCACCCTTGTCGCATTTCCAAAAGTCATGCTTAAACGCCAGCGCGCCCGCGCGCGCTGGATCAGTCCAGACCGGGGAAAAGGACGCATTTAATGAACGAAAATACCTTAATTCTGACCGAACATCGGCTGTTGCCACGTCTTTTCGATGCCGCGTTAACGCTGGTGGCGTGGGGAGGCTTTCTGTTTTTCCTGTATGCCCGGCTCTGGATGCAGCTCACCGAGGAGAGCGACCACCGCTGGAGCGTGATTATTGCGTCCTTTAATACGGTGTTGCTCTACCTGCTGTTCGCCGCGCTCAACGGCTGGCTGCTGATTTTGTGGTATCAGTACAATCGCCGTCGGGCCCACGCGAGGCGGCGTCAGCCGGGCTATTTTCACCAGGAGGAGCTGGCCCGCAGCTTTAATGTCTCACCGCAGATCATCTCTGAGATGAGCCAGTACAACCTGCTGACGGTCTATCATGACCAGATTGGCCGCATCATCGATCTGAAAATCAACGGACAGGAAGAGGAAGAACAGTAACGAAAAGCCCCCACAGGATGTCCTGCGGGGGCTTTTTTATTGCGGGTAAGAACTACTTATCTTTAACCACGATCAGCGGCTCAATATCGCTCTCTTTCTTCACCACCAGCGAGTCATCGCCGCGCAGACAGGTCCCACCATAGTTCCCGCCCACGGTAAAAGTACAGACCTGTATGTACTTGCCGTCCACCTTCGGCAGGCACCACAGCTGCTGGTAGATGTTTTTACGGTCGACAAACTTGCCGCTGGATTTATCCAGCAGTTCGTCCTGGGCGCTGATCAGATCGATATTACTGCCGCAGCGTCCGGCAATCGGCTTAACGGCGTATCCGGTCTGCTTCAGCAGATCGTTGACCTCAAAATCGGTGTCGAGCAGGTAGCGGTGATTCGGGAACAGTTGCCACAGCACCGGAAGAATCGCCTTGTTGCCGGGAATAACGGTCCACAGCGGTTCAAAGACCAGCACCTCCGGGCGCAGCAGGACGTCAATCAGGCGCACTTCGCCTTCAGGATGTCCGGTGCGGATCGGCACCGCCGCGTATTCGGTTTCGCTGACCTCGCGGATCTGCTCAATCGCCGTCTCCCACGCCCAGGTTTTCCACACGCAGTTGACGTGGCGGCCTTCGTCGTCAATTAGCTGTCCGGCGGCATCCCAGCTGAGCGCCCCCAGCCCGTGGAGGATTTTGGTCTCGAACCCGGCCTGCAGCAGAGAACGCTGGATAAAGAGCGCGTGATAGTCCTCTTCGACATCGTTGTCCTGCATGATGTGGACGAATGGCCGGGCGTGGCTGTGCTTCCAGGCGCCGGTCAGCTCTTCCAGCAGGCCTTCTGCCGGGTTATGCCCGTTACCGCGATAGCCATTTTTTACCCACTCTTCGAGAATCAGCCCGCCCTCGGTATGGCAGGAGGCGGAGTCGGCGTTGTACTCGTAGACCTTGATGCCGCGCTCATCCATGCAGAAATCCATACGACCGGTGATCATATGGTGACGACGCCACTGCCAGGAGAGGCGCAGGCGCGGCCAGAGGATTTTCGGGATGTCGAAAAGCGCCAGCAGGCTGTCGTCTTTCAGCACCTTGTCCGTCGCGTGCAGGTACATCAGGTGCAGCTCGTTGGTGGCTTTGATCAGCTCCTGTTCGGCGCTTTCGGTAATGGTGAAGTACTGGCAGGGATCTTTGTTGATCACGTGACCGTTGGCGCGGATATACGCCTGCTGCAGCGCGTCATTTTCGTTGAGCCATTTCCCGTCGAACTGACGTGTGTTTTTGAGCCGCGCACCGCTGATTTTCAGCAGTTCGCCGTCGATTTCCGGCTGCGGAATGCTGTGTTCTGTGTCGTCGGTCTGGATCATCCAGCCGAGAATTTCCGTGTCGCTGAAGGTGTCGTGGAGGGTGTAACACCCGTTCTCCACGCTCAGGCGCAGCTCGCGCGTCCACTGCTGCCCGAGCGGCAGCGGGGAGTGAATCACGTTCTGCTCGGCGATACGCACCTTATCGTCCAGAAGCTGGGTGATCACCGCCACGTGGCCGGTCTCGTGAAACTCGCCGCCTTTTTGCCAGATCAGCAGCGCTCCGGCGCGCGGCGCGCGTTTTGAGCCGTTGGCAAACGCCTGAAGGGGCAGAATGTTATCGTTCACCACCTGACGCAAAAAGCGCAGGGAGAAAATTTCCCACGCCATACCAACGTCGGTAAACACAAAGCCATAGTTGAGGAACAGGAAACGGCGGGCAAACTCAACGCACTGCCACTTGTGGCCCATGTATTCGTTGCCGATGTAGCTGCGGAAATCCGCATCTTCCGGATAGTTTCGCGGGTCCAGACTGCCGTAATTTGAAGAGTAAATCGCCACGCCACCGGGCGCATAGCCTAACAACGTCCCGAATGGCGCATCACTGCTTAACGTTCCTTTACGCATGTATCCAACCTAAAACAGGCAGGCGGCAATTTTTATGGGTTGTCGTCGTCTGCACGTTGTAATTAACCTGACAGAGGAGCGTTTATCATACACCTGCGTGGTAAATAATTCGCCTTACCCGGCCGACAAAACGCAAAACCCTGTAGGTCGGGTAAGCGAAGCGCCACCCGACACGTTTAAGGCTCACATCTTAAACAGCCAGCACGCCGCGAAATGCCCTGGCGCGATCTCCTGCATGGCAGGCTCCTGCGTCTGGCAAACCGGCATGGCGTGCGGGCAGCGGCTGCAGAACTTACAGCCCGGCAGCGCGGACGTAGGGACGGGCATTTCGCCGCGCAGGGTGGCGTCTTCGAGGTTGCGAATCCGCGGGTCGGGCTGGGGAACCGCCGCCAGCAGCGCGCGGGTATAAGGGTGCGCCGGACGCTGATACAGCTCATTCGCCGGGGCCACTTCCACCAGCTTACCGAGGTACATCACCCCAATGCGGCTGGAGATATGGCGCACCATCGAGAGATCGTGGGCGATGAACAGATAGGTCAGCCCCAGCTCCTGCTGCAGGTCCTGCAGAATATTCACCACCTGCGCCTGCACCGAGACGTCCAGCGCCGAGAGCGGCTCATCGCACAGCACAAATTCAGGACGCACGGACAACGCGCGGGCAATACTGATGCGCTGGCGCTGCCCGCCGCTGAACTCATGCGGAAACCGCTCAAGGTGTTCCTGCTTAAGCCCCACTTTGTAGAGCAGCGTTTCCGTTCGTTCGCGCTGTTCTTCACGGCTGTAGCCGTGGATCTGCATTGGCTCAGCCACCAGCTGCCGCACCGTCATCCCGGGGTTGAGCGAGGAGTAAGGATCCTGAAAAATCGCCTGCATCCGCTTACGCAGCGGCTTGAGCTCTTTTTCGCGGGCGTGGGCAATCGCCTGTCCGGCAAAGTGGATCTCGCCCGCGGTGATATCGAAAAGGCGCAGGATGGCGCGCCCGAGAGTGGATTTCCCGCAGCCTGACTCCCCCACCAGGCCAAACGTCTCGCCGGGCTGGATATCAAAGCTCACGCCATCAACCGCCTTCACGGCCGCGCCTTTACGCAGCAAACCGCCGTTAAGCGGGTAGTGCTTGCGCAGATCGCGCACGCTCACTAAGGGCACCTGTTGTTCACTCATGCCTGAATCTCCTTATCGGCCCATAGCCAGCAGGCGGCGCGATGGCCTTCACCCATGGCGTAAAAAGCGGGCTGCCGCTCACACTGGGGCATGCGTTTCGGACAGCGTTCGGCGAACGGACAGCCCGGGGGCGGGTTAAGCAGGCCAGGCGGCGCGCCTTCAATGGGCGATAAGCGTTGATTGACCTCATCCGGGCGCGGCAGCGAGGCCAGCAGCCCCTGGGTATAAGGATGCGCAGGGCGATAAAAAATGTCTTCCACGCTCCCCTCCTCCATCACCAGCCCGCCGTACATCACCACCACGCGGCTGCAGACCTGCGCCACCACGCCGAGATCGTGCGTGATCAGCAGAATCGCGGTTTGGGTCTGCTGTTGCAGGCTTTTCAGCAGTCGCAGGATCTGCGCCTGAATGGTAACGTCCAGCGCGGTGGTCGGCTCATCGGCAATAAGCAGCTTCGGGTTGCAGGAGAGCGCAATGGCGATCATCACCCGCTGGCGCATCCCGCCGCTGAACTCGTGGGGATACTGGTCGTATCGGCGTTCCGCCTCGGCAATCCCCACCTGTTCCAGCATGGCGATCGCCGCCGCTTTGGCCGCTCTTTTGGTGAGCCCTTTATTGCGCATCAGGATCTCTGCCATCTGTTTACCGATGGTCAGCACCGGGTTCAGGGCGGTCATCGGATCCTGAAAAATCATCGCGATCTCGTTGCCGCGAATGGCGCGCATCTGCGCAGGGGTTTTCTGCGCCAGATCGTCATTCTGGAAGCGAACGCTGCCGCCGGTTATCCGTCCGTTGCTCCCCAGAAGCTGAATGATCGACTTACAGGTGACGCTTTTCCCGCAGCCCGACTCGCCGACGATGCCGACAAGCTCCCCCGGCTGCACCTGAAAGCTCACGCCGCGCACCGCGTGAACCTCGCCCTCGCGGGTGCGGAAGGTGGTTTGCAGGTTCTCAAGCGCTAATAAGCTACTCATCGCGATTCGCTCCTGGCTCAAAGGCGGTACGGAACACATCGCCCAGCACGTTAAAGCTGAACACCGTCAGCAGGATCAGAATGCCGGGGAACATCGCCAGCCACGACGCTTCGCCAATATACGACTGGGCGTTGTTAAGCATGCTTCCCCACGACGCCGCCGGTGCCTGCACGCCCAGCCCTAAGAAGCTAAGCGTCGACTCCATCAGAATGGCCGAGGCGATATTGAGCGTGGCGGCCACGATAATGGTCGGCAGCACGCCGGGAATAATGTGGCGCACGATAATGCGCAGCGGGTGCTCCCCCGATGCGCGGGCATAAAGCACATACTCGCGCTCTTTCACCGATAAGGTTTCTGCGCGCACCAGCCGCGACATGTTCATCCACGTCAGCAGGCTGATGATCAGAATGATGTTATCCACGCCCGGCTTGAGGTACGCATTCACCACCAGCAGCAGGAAGAAGGCCGGGATGGCCATCAGGATATCCACGGCGCGCATCATCAGGTTGTCCAGCCAGCCGCCAAAGTAGCCGCTCACCGTTCCCACCACCGTGCCGATAAGCGTGGAAAAGAGCATGGCGAGAAAACCGACCATCAGGGAGATCTGCCCGCCATACAGCGCGCGGGTGAAGTAGTCGCGCCCGTACTCGTCGGTGCCGAACCAGTGTGCGGCATCCGGCGGCAGCGTGCGTGCGCCGAGCGCCATCCGATCCGGATCGTACGGACTTAACCCCGCACAGAGCGCGGCGACAACGAAAATAAAAAGCACAAACAGGGAGAACTGCGCCGGACGATTGCGGCGCAGCTGGTGACGAACCTGCTGCCAGCGTCTGCTCATCCGGGTTACCTCAGCGTACGAATGCGGGGATCGGCGAAACGATAAAGCAGATCGGCGATCAGGTTACCGACGATCAGCATCATCGACGAGAGCATGATGATCGCCATGATTAGCGGGTAGTCCAGCGAAGCGATAGACTGGATCCCGAGCAGCCCCATCCCCGGCCAGGAGAAGACGCTTTCCGTCACGTAGGCCCCCACAATCAGCTCACCGAACGACAATCCGAACAGGGTGATCACCGGCAGCAGCACGTTTTTCAGCACGTGGCGGAACAGAATGCTGGAACGCGTGGCGCCGTAGGCCAGCTGGGTCTGCACGTAGTCCGCAGAGAGCTGCGAGATGGTGTTGGAGCGGATGTAGCGCACGTAGCTGGAGAGGTTGTAGAACGTGAGGGCAATGCACGGCAGCACGCCGTGGCGCAGCACGTCCAGCACATTATCCTCCATGCCGATGGTGCGCATTCCCATGCTGGGGAACCAGTTAAGCTGCACGGCAAAAACGGTGATGAGCAAAATGCCGAACCAGAAAATCGGCACCGAGATGCCGATATAGGCGAACAGGTTCAGGAGGTGATCCAGCCCGCGGTGCTTAAATGCCCCGGCCAGCAGGCCCAGCGGGATCGCCAGCACGATCGCCAGCAGCAGCGACGCGCCCATCAGCCCCAGCGTGGCCGGAATGCGTTCGCCGATCATCTCGAGCACCGGACGGTGGTAGATCAGCGAATAGCCGAGATCGCCCTGCAGGACGTTTTTCAGCCACAGGACGTACTGCGTGACCAGCGGCTTATCCAGCCCCAGGCTCTGGCGAATACGTTCGATATCTTCCGGAGCCATGCGCGGCGTAATGTACGCCGCCACCGGATCGCCGGGCGCGAGCTTGACCAGCAAAAACGCCACCAGCGAAATGAAGAAAAGCATCGGCAGCAGCTGCAGCAGCCGACGCGTGAGAAGTGTGTTCACGACATGCCCTTACCAAGGCCCCGACCCGATGGCCGGGGCAATCGCTTATTTCTGATAGATTTTTGACAGATCCTGGAACAGATAGACCGGCTTCGGCTCTGCTTCCTGGGTGCCGCCGAAGCGCTTGTCCACCGCGACGGTCGCATTGGTATAGGCGATCGGGTAGTACGTCATGTCGTTCGCCACGGTCTTCTGAATTTGCTTGTAGATATCGGCACGTTTCGCGGCGTCGGTTTCCACGGCGCCTTTATCCCACAGGGCATCAAACTGCGGATTTTTGTAGTGCGCGTAGTTATAGGCTTCGTTGCTCATGAACAGCGATTTGTAGCCGTCCGGCTCTGAGCCCATGATGTAGCCGCCCAGGTTCAGCTCCCACGCGGTGTTGTTCATATCGAGGCTGCGCTGGGACATGGCGTTGGAGTCCAGCGGCATCAGCTCCACGTTCACCCCAATGCCCTTCAGCGCCTGCTGAATGTAGAGCGCCATGCTCTCCTGGGTTTTGTTGGTATTCACATACGCCAGGCGCAGCTTGAGGTTGTCCGGCGCGCCGGACGCTTTAAGCCGCTCTTTAGCTTTTTGCAGGTCGAAATTGTATTGCTCGACGTCATCCGTCTTGTAAAGCGTATCGGGCGTCAGGAAGGACGTCGCGGGTTTGGCGTAGTCCAGCGAGGTAAAGGCGGTCTGGGTCAGCTCGTTTTTGTTGATGGCGTACGCAATGGCCTGACGCAGTGCTTTGCTCTTCATTACCGGCACGTTCTGGTTGAACGTCATATAGGCCAGACGGCCTTCCGGATAGACCACGAAGTCAAACTTACCGGTATTTTTCAGGCGGTTCACATCCTGCGGGTCAACCATCTTGAGGTTGATTTCACCGTTTTGCAGCGCAAGGTTGGCGGCGTTACTGTCTTTGGCGAAACGGTAGGTCACCGAATCTAGCTTCGCTTTGCCGTTCCAGTAATCGTCAAAACGGGTCAGGGCATAATATTGTCCGGCTCGGTACTCTTTAAATTTGAACGGCCCGGAGCCGACCGGTGCATCGTTTTTGCTGCTCTTTTCCAGGTCGCCTTCGCCGGCGAACACGTGCTGCGGGATCGGGTAGATCTGTACCAGCGTGCCGGTAAAGGCCGCGCTGACCTGCGGTAAGGTGAACTTAACGGTGCGGTCGTCAACCTTGCTTACCTGTACCGGCTTATCGCCGTAGGTGAACATGCTGCGGAAGAAGCTGTGCTGTTTGGCATCCAGCAGCTTATTGAAGGTGAAGACCACGTCGTCCGCCGTCAGCGGCTGGCCGTCCTGCCATTTCAGGTTGGGTTTTAACGTCAGGGTGTAGCTCAGGTTGTCGGCGGAGGGCGTCAGGCTTTCCGCCAGGCCCCATTCGATCTTACCGTTGTTGAAGCTATAGAGGGGAGCATACAACGCTTGCATGATCGTCAACGTGGTACGGTCGCTGGCGTAGAGCGGATTTACAGCTAACGGGTCGCCGGAGGTAATACCGATAATCAGCGAACCACCCGCTTTTGGCGCATCGCTTTTTGCCGCTGGGGGCGTATTTGTCTCTTTATTTTTCGCATCATCACAGCCCGCCAGGCCTAACGCGAGCGAAACAACCACTGCCGATAACAGAAGCTTGCGCATCTCACTAACTCCTTGCCTTATAAAGTGTTTATGACTGCATCTTTTATTTATGTTGAAGCATCATATGCAGCTTTATCCGTTTACGCATTAATTATGAAAATGCGATTTTCGATTAAGCTTATGCCGGATTTGATATATATAAGCAGCAGAAGGAATAGCGGTTAATTGCTTGCGCTCACAACGTTAAACGCTTCACAAATCTCCTGCTACACTGCCTCAACACATCACTCAAAAGGCAGGCCAACATGTCAGACAACACGTATCAGCCACCCAAAGTGTGGGAATGGAAAAAGAACAACGGCGGCGCGTTCGCCAACATCAACCGCCCGATTTCCGGCGCGACCCATGAGAAAGATCTTCCTGTCGGTTCGCACCCGCTGCAGCTCTACTCGCTCGGCACACCGAACGGCCAGAAGGTGACGATCATGCTCGAAGAGCTGCTGGCGCTGGGCGTAACGGGCGCGGAGTACGACGCGTGGTTGATCCGCATCGGCGAGGGCGACCAGTTCTCCAGCGGCTTCGTGGAGGTGAACCCGAACTCGAAAATACCGGCGCTGCGTGACCACTCCACGAACCCGCCAACGCGCGTCTTTGAATCCGGCAATATCCTGCTCTATCTGGCGGAGAAATTCGGCCACTTCCTGCCGAAAGATCCGGCGGGACGCACCGAGACGCTGAACTGGCTGTTCTGGCTGCAGGGCGCGGCGCCGTTCCTCGGCGGCGGCTTTGGCCACTTCTATAACTATGCCCCGCTGAAAATTGAGTACGCGATTGACCGCTTCACCATGGAAGCTAAACGCCTGTTCGACGTGCTGGATAAACAGCTGGCGCGCGGCCGCTACGTGGCGGGTGAGGAGTACACCATTGCCGATATCGCCATCTGACCATGGTTCGGCTGCGTGGCGCTGGGCAGCGTGTATAACGCCGCTGAGTTCCTCGACGCAGAAAAGTACACCAACGTGCAGCGCTGGGCGAAAGACGTGGCGAACCGCCATGCCGTTAAGCGCGGACGCATCGTTAACCGCACCAGCGGCGAGCTGAACGAGCAGCTTCACGAACGCCACGCGGCGAGCGACTTCGAGACCAATACGGAAGATAAGCGTCAGGCGTAATGTTCTGCCGGGCGGATCGCCGCCCGGCAACCGAGATCCTTTCGCAGGGCATGATTGGCCTAAAGCTTGAGCCGGTATTGCTGGCACTATCTGTGCGTTTTTCTCACCTCAGAGTGAGAAGCGACGTATCAACCGACAGCAGTCACAAAGGATCTGTTATGAAACTGATTAAAACAACGCTGGTTATCAGCGCCCTCATTTTTTCCACCTCGGGAATGGCCATCGATAAAACCGCCGCTGGCGCGGTAGCAGGTGCTGCCATTGGCGCGGCCACGGGCAAAGATCTGAAATCCACCGTTGGCGGTGCCGTTGTTGGCGCAGGCACGGGTGCCATGTTCAAAAACGGCGACAAAGGTAAAGCCGCGCGTAAAGGCGGCGCCGTAGGGGCTGCCGTGGGCGCAGGTGCCGCGGCGGTTACCGGCAAGAGCGTGCTGAAAGGTGCAGCCGTTGGCGCGGGCACGGGCGCGCTGATTGGTGAAGCGACGCACTGATAAACTTCGCCGGGCGTCGCAGCGCGTGCCCGGCCTCATGGCTGTTCAGTAATAACCCCGCACCCAATCTCGCATTTTTGCGAGCCGCTTTCCGAAATAGCATTTCCCCTCTGTCGCAGCGATGTTAACAATTGCCAGTCGTAGCCTGAAGATTACAATGCATTTGCTTATCGTAAACTACAGGCTACAATAATAGCTAAGGTTAAACACTACATCACAGCTGACGGGTATGACCCTTTTGATGCATATCTAAGAAGTGTGAAAGATCCCATAGCAAAAGCCATGATTGCCACGCGTGTCGCCAGAATGTCAACGGGTAACTATGGTGATTGTAAACCATGCAGAGAGAGCGTTTCAGAGCTCAGAATTAACCAGGGGCCGGGTTACCGTGTCTATTTCAGCGAAGTCTCCGATCCGGCAGATGGCGCAGTGAGTCTGGTGCTACTGACTGGAACGAAAAAAAAGCAAAGTGCAGATATTGAAAGAGCCGTTGAGTACCTCAACGACTACAAGCGCAGGATATAAAAGGAAATCGCAATGGCTAAATCAGTACTCCATGATGACGCAATGGTACAACTCCTGAAAGATTCTCCGGATTTCGCGCCCGTATATCTTCATCAGGCTTTCATTGAAATTGACGAGCCCGGAGGCTATGAGGCATTCATGCTGGCTTTACGACATGTTATAGAAGCCTCCGGCGGGATGACTGTCATTGCAAAACGCGCAGGCATTTCTCGCGAATCACTCTACAAATCACTTTCACCAAACGGTAATCCCTCATTTAAGCGTATCGCCGAAGTGGCATCTGCAACGGGATACCCAATATCCCGAATTGCAACAGCAGGATTAAACACAACAGCGTGAGAGCCACTCCAAAATAGGCCCGGATATGCGACCCGGGCAATACATCAATGGTGATCGTCATACTGATGCTCAATCACCATTCCTTCCGCCACGCTCGCCACATGGCGTGCACGCGGATGATAGACCGGTGCAGGGGCGGCATACGTTGTTTGTACAGGTGCAGGCGCAACGCTTACCGCCTCAGGAACCGTAGCTGACTGCGGAACAATCACGACCTTATACCCGGCAGGAACATCGACCGTGACGCTCTGGGCCATCGCTGTATTGACCACGGCAAAACCTGCCAGGGCAGCTAATAAAATAATACGGTTTTTCATAAATTGAATTATTTCCGGCTTCAAGAAGATAATTCATTATGTCGGCGAATTCTTAAGACAATATTAATTTTCATGTTCTGGAATGTGCAGAAAATGCCAAATATATTGTTACAAGCGAATATTTTAATATTTGAAATATATTGACTCACGCTTTTTAAAAAGGCGGCAAGAAACATGCTCGCATGCCGCCTCGCCTGTTATGTTAATACTTTATATCCCGCGCTTTTTGCCGCCCGGCCTGTTTCATCTGACGTTTATCCTGGCGGCAGTCGTGATTACTCTGGTTATTGTTCGCCACGCAGGTCTGTTTCACCTGCCGTGACGCGTCGCGGGTTTCCTGCCTGACATCACGCGCCACGCGCCGCGCCTGCGCCTGCTGGGTCGCGCTGGTGGAAACCGAGAAAAGCGTCAGAAAAATGAGAGAAAGGACAGGGATAAAAGATAACGATCTGTTCATAGCAACACCTCGTAGAAGAGAGTCCAGAACGTCAGGGGTTAGCAAAAGAATAGCAGTTTCAGAGCACGCGGAATGGGGAAGGCGTTAATAATGTAAGGCCGCTCAAGGCGGCCTTATCACGTTGCGTTATGCCGTCAGGCGGAACTTCTGCACCGAGCGCTGAAGATCTTCGGTCTGACGCTCCAGCGCCGAAGCCGCCGCGGAAACCTCCTCCACCAGCGAGGCGTTTTGCTGGGTGACGCCGTCCATCTGGGTAATGGCGATACCGACCTGCGAAATGCCTTTACTCTGCTCCTCAGAGGCAGAGGCGATTTGCTTCATAATGGTCGTCACTTCCGTCACGTCCCGCAAAATCGCATCCATGGTCGTACCCGTATCGCTTACCAGCTTTGCACCCTGCTCGACGCGGGAAACGGAATCGGTAATCAGCCCCTCAATCTCTTTCGCCGCGTTGGCGCTGCGGCTTGCCAGGTTGCGGACTTCGCCCGCGACGACGGCGAAGCCGCGCCCCTGTTCGCCCGCGCGTGCTGCTTCAACCGCCGCGTTAAGTGCCAGAATATTGGTCTGGAAGGCAATGCTGTTAATGACGTTGGTGATTTCAGCAATTTTCTTCGAGCTTTCCGAAATACCGCTCATGGTGCTTACCACCTCTTCCACCAGCGAACCGCCGCGGCTGGCGGTGATTGAGGCCACATCGGCCAGCTGGCTTGCCTGGCGGGCGCTCTCCGCGTTCAGTTTCACCGTAGCGGTCAGCTGTTCCATGCTGGCTGCCGTCTCTTCCAGTGCCGCCGCCTGCTCTTCGGTGCGGGAGGAGAGATCGTTGTTACCGCTGGAAATCTCCGTCGCCCCGCGCCAGATATTTTCACTGCCGGAGCGGACGTGCTGACCGCCTCGCGCAGGCTGTCCTGCATGGCGCTCAGCAGCGGCACCAGCTGTCCCACGCAGTTGCGGCCGAACGGTTCAATGGGCTGGCTGAGATCGCCCTGAGCAATCTGGCGGAACTGCTGGCGAATGCGGTCGAGCGGTTTGACCAGCATCGCGACCAGGTAACGGTCGGTGAAGAGCAGGATCAGCAGACCGACGATCGTGGCGACGATAATCACCGTACGGGTCATGCTGGTCAGGCCGTCCACCACCACGCGGGTGCTGTCGAGCGACTTCGCGGCAGCATTGTTAACTCTTCAGCCGCCGCGCCGAACGCGCGGCTCAGCGTTGGCGTGACGTTAATGGCCTGCTGACGATAGCCGTCCAGCGCGCCCAGTTTCGCCTGCTGCATTTGCGGCGTCACGCCCTGTTCGAGCAGCGCCTGCCAGGCACCGATCACCCGGGAAGAGACCTGGGGATCCATTGGGCCTGGGGAGATCGCTTTCATCTCGGCCAGCTTCTTGCCCATGTTATCCAGCGCCTGCTGGGCAGAGGCCAGATCCGGCGTGCCGCCTGCGGCTTTGACTTCCATTGCGCGGCTCAGACGGGTCACAAAGCGGAAATACTGATCGTTGCCCTGGCTGAGCACCGTCATCTGCTTGACCAGCTGGCGGTCCACCTCGTTGCCATCTGAAACGCGAGACAGAGACCAGGTGCTGTACAGCCCAACACCCGCCCACATTAAACAAAAGATCCCGAGAATCGCCAGCATGACGAAACGGATCGTGAAATTACGGAGCATATTCATAAGTCTTCCTTGCCGTGAGGGTGAATTCGCCCAGAGGCGAGTCTTACCCTCGTTATCGGCAGAAACTGACGAAGTTATACTATTTCGCGCGTAATTTTATAAAAATCTTCGCTACCCTGCCGTTCGCCGGAAAAGGATAATCACTGCGGGGAAAATCTTACTGCTCAATACATGTTTTCATATTTCAGCAGCCGTCGAAATGTAAAACAGACAAACAGTTAATTAACCTCACAACCCGAAAGGATGAATACCCTGATGAATGAGACGGTCAAACAACCGCACGACCGGTCAAGAAACCCTTTAATTTGTATGCAAATCATTCCAAAGCATTTAGCTCATGAATTAAATTAAATTTATTAATCAGATTTAACTATTTAAACGCTAATTATTGTGCAGGATATTTTTTTAGATTTCATTACATCCTTACCTGCTGAGGAAGTTCTTATTTTAAATAAATTCATTTAAAAAGAGCCGGACAATTTTCGACTCATCCAGAGAACTTCAAATGCGCAAATTAATGAATCGTACATTGCTTTCGCAATGTGTATTAGTGGCTTTAACGTCATTTGGCGCCCAGGCTAACGTAACGCCCGCTACGCCCTGCCAGCCGGGCGTGACATCGCAGACCTGCGGCTTAACGAAATATGTAGATAATAGTTTCTATGAAGATCCCGGCGTGACTAATGCCATTATGGCCGACACCACCGCAAATAATATCTTTATGGATGGAAGCCGTGAATCAGGGGATACCCAGTCATTAACCGTTTCTGGTACCGACATGTCCGGCCATTATATTCAGGGCAGCAACGGGGGGACGGCTAATATTACGGTGAATAACGGCGCCACCGTCGATATGATCGAAGTGGGCAATACCGGTGCAACCACCAATACGACGGTGACCATCGATGACGCCACGCTGAATGGCGAAAATGACGCCGGAAGCTACGAGGGCAAGAAAGCCTATATGATGGGTTCCGCCATTTATCTCGACCCCATGGATAAAGGTTACCACACCGTCAACGTTGAGGACGGCAGCATGCTGCACGGCAGTATTCTCAGTGCGGGAGCCGGTGCACAAAATATTGCCATCAGCAACAGCACGATGGATAAAGGCGGTATTTACGCGGGTAGCGATAAATCTGATACCAATATTACGCTGACTAACGCTTCCGTGGATGCCTCGCAGAGCGAAATCGCGCAGAACATCGACACGCTGGCGGTAAAACTGAGCGGATACAAGCCCTTCAGCGACATCAACCTGGATGCCTTTGGCGATGTCGCCATCGCGATGTACGGAACGAAGGCTGATTCGCTGGCGCTGAATAACAGTACGGTCACCGGCGACATTGGGGCCTTTAACGAAAACGGCACCACGCTGATTTCATTGACCAATAACAGCGTGGTAAATGGCAATGTGACCGTCGATGGTAACGCCGCAAATTCCGTTCTGGTGGATAACAGCACCGTGAATGGCGAGATAAATACCAGCCAGAGTACGGGCAATAGCACAATTACGCTGCAGAACAACGCGACCGTCAACGGTGATATTACAACGGGTGCAGGTGATGATACGGTCGTGCTGACCAATGATTCACATGTCAATGGCAATGTTAACGGTGGTGACGGCAGCGATACTCTGTCAATGGATGCGGGCAGTTCCATATCCGGACAAATAAGCCAGTTTGAAACGGTAAATACCACCAGTGATAACAGCATTGCCATTGATAAAATTAACGATGCAACCAGCTGGAGTTTGCAAAACGGTTCAACCCTGATTGCCAACACCACCGGCAGCAATGCGCTGGTTACCATGAGCACCGACAGCTACGTGAATTTCGGTAATATTACCGGCGCCAATAACGCCGTGGTGGTGAACAGCATTACGCCGTCAGCGCAAAATCAGCAGGGAATAGTCCTGGGGACCTTCACCACGTCGGGCAGCAGTGCGCCGCAGAATTATGCAGCAGCCACGTTTACCAACGGCGACCAGACCGTGGAGAACCGTAGCGGCGCCTATAACTACAACAACAGTCTGAATATTGTTGCGGCCGACAGCGCGCCTCAGGCTCAGCTGACTGCAGATAATAGCCAGAGCTGGAATATTGAATTTAACAGCCAGAAGGGCAACCTTGCGAGCGACGTTCAGGGGCTGGTAGCCGGCCTGGATGCAGCGGAACAGGCCGGGCATCAGGTAGCGGATGACATCAGCAACCACATGAACCAGGTGCATCTGGCAAACCTGCTGGGAGAACAGCAGGACGGTGCGCAGGTCTGGGGCGATTTCCTTTATCAGAACGGTAATTTCAGCAACGATGTCGACTATAAAAGCATCACTCAGGGTGCGCAGGGCGGCGTAGACTGGACGGCGCATCTGGACAACGGCGACAGCGTCACCGGCGGTATCGCGCTGGCGTGGACGCGCAGCCGCGTGCAGGATACCAGCGACGGCGCGGATAGCTTCAAAGACAGCGTTTACGGTAACTACTACAGCCTGTATGGCGGCTGGCAGCAGGCGCTGAACGGCCGAACCTGGGGTCTGTTTGCTGACGGCAGCTTCAGCTACGGCGATATGCGTTACTCGCTGTCTGCCAACAACGTGACGGGCGATACCAGCGGCATGACGGAAGCGCTGCACGGCTCCACCGATGGCAGTCTGTATCTGGCGCAGGCCCGCACCGGGGTGAACGTGTTGCTGCCAGGCGAAACGCTGCTGCAACCCTACGCCACTCTTGGCTGGGATCAGACCAAAGCGAACGGCTTCTCTGACAGCGAAGTCACCTTTGCCGACAGCCAGGTCTCTTCCTGGAACGGCGGTGCGGGCGTGAGGCTCACCACCACCCTTCGCGATTTGAACAAGAACGTGAAGGTGATGCCGTGGATCGACGCGCGCTTCCAGAAAGAGTTCAGCGATGACACCGACATTCAGGCGGCGGATTATCACAACACCTCCGGTCACAACAACACCATGGGCATCTTTGGGGCAGGTATCAACGCCACCATCGCCCATAACTTCACCCTGACTACCGGCGTCTATGTCGGTACTGGCGATGTGGATAACGATGCCAGCGTACAGGCGGGGATGAGCTACAGCTTCTGATTGTCGTCTGATTGCCCGGTGACCTGCGTGTACCGGGCAGTGCGGGACTCAACGTCTGACGCATCCCGGGGAAAATTGCTGGCAGGGAGTTCTGCCATCGCTTCTCCCCGGGATTTGTGTTTTGATAAGGACAGAATGAAAACGCCGTTTCAAAAATTCATCGATAAGAAAAGGAGACATCATGTCCTGGTACCCTGCCCCTGACCGCTACGAGAACATGCAGTACCGCCACTGTGGCAAAAGCGGCCTTCGCCTGCCCGCGCTGTCGCTTGGCCTGTGGCATAGCTTCGGCCACGTTCAGCCTCTTGATGCCCAGCGGGCGCTGCTGCGTAAAGCCTTCGACCTCGGCATTACCCATTTCGACCTTGCCAACAACTACGGCCCGCCAGCAGGCAGCGCGGAAGAGAATTTTGGCCGTCTGCTGCGGGAGGACTTTGCCGCGTATCGCGACGAGCTGGTTATCTCCACCAAGGCGGGTTACGACATGTGGGCCGGGCCATACGGCTCAGGCGGATCGCGCAAATATCTGCTCGCCAGCCTCGATCAGAGCCTGAAACGCCTGGGCGTCGACTACGTGGATATTTTCTATTCCCACCGCGTGGATGAAACCACGCCGATGGAAGAGACGGCCTCTGCGCTGGCGCAGGCTGTTCAGAGCGGCAAGGCGCTGTACGTGGGCATTTCCTCCTACTCAACCGAGCGCACGCAAAAAATGGCCGAGCTGCTGCGCGAGTGGAAGATCCCCCTGCTGATCCACCAGCCCTCCTATAACCTGCTCAACCGCTGGGTCGATAAGACCGGTTTGCTGGATGCGCTGGCGGCAAACGGTACCGGGTGCATCGCCTTTACCCCGCTGGCGCAGGGGCTGCTGACCGGAAAATACCTGAACGGTATTCCTGAAGATTCACGCATGCAGCGTGAAGGCAAGAAAGTCCGCGGTCTGAACGAAAAAATGCTGACCGAAGCCAACCTGAACAGCCTGCGTTTGCTGAGTGAAATGGCGCAGGCGCGGGGTCAGACTATGGCGCAGATGGCGTTGAGCTGGCTGCTGAAAGACGCGCGCGTGACGTCAGTGCTGATTGGCGCAAGCCGCCCGGAACAGATTGAGGAGAACGTTCGGGCGCTGGATAACGTGTACTTCAGTGAGGACGAACTCAAGCGGATTGACCAGCATGTTGCGGATGGGGAGTTGAACCTGTGGCAGGCGTCGTCTGATAAATAAGGCCGCACCGAGCAGTCCCCTCTCCCCTTTGGGGAGAGGGTTAGGGTGAGGGGTAAGGCGTACTTTACTTCTTACTGATCTTATCCAGATACCCCATCACAAACGCAGACAGCACAAACGTCAGATGGATAATGACGTACCACATCAGTTTGTTATCCGGCACGTTCTTCGCGTCCATAAACACGCGTAGCAGGTGGATAGAAGAGATCGCCACAATCGACGCGGCCACTTTATTCTTCAGCGACGAGGCATCCATTTTGCCCAACCAGCTGAGCTTCTCTTTGCGCTCGTCGATATCCAGCTGAGAGACGAAATTCTCGTAGCCGGAGAACATCACCATTACCAGCAGCCCGCCCACCAGGGTCATATCCACCAGCGACAGCAGAACCAGAATCAAATCCGCCTCGGCAATGGAAAAGATATTCGGCAGAACGTGCAGGATTTCCTGAAAGAACTTAATCGTCAGCGCGATAAGCGCCAGCGAAAGGCCAAAATAGACAGGGGCCAGTATCCAGCGAGAGGCGTACATGGCGTTTTCAAAAAAGCGTTCCATAAAGTCCTGTTTGCAAAAGAAACCAGCGCCCAGTATATCCCAATGGCGCTGACTGTTTGCAATAGCTCACCAGTATGGTCACTCAGACGTTGTCGGGGTTAACCTCGGGACGGGCGTATTCCGGCCAGACCAGCACCACCAGCTCCGGGTAGGCTTCAAGGCTGAACTCACGAAAACACTGACGCAAATTTAATACGTCCAGATCGGAATAAGAGACCTTCTCGCCGTTAAGGCAGCGTTTTTTGATATTGTCATAATATTTATACACGGCTGAATTGAGATCGCTACAGCGACGCTGTGCTTCAAACAGTCCGGGCGTGTCATTAATTTCCGACATTTTCATGCGTTTAATTGTCGCGTGTAAAAAGTCGATATATTCATGGTTCACCCGCCAGTACCAGACAGGCGTAACGGAGTTCATCAATACAGAGAAATGGTCTTCCCCTTCCTCTTTTGTCATGAGTTCCGGTTGCGGCGGTTCACTGGTGTCTTTCGACACTTTCGTTTTATTGAACTCCTGCATCAATAAAAGCACACCAGCGGTCAGTAATAGTAATGTGATGACCGTAAAAAAGATGCTGTTCATGGGTAGGCTCCATTTTTTTTGATTTTAAATTTGCCTCATGATATTGTCAACGAATCTCACGCCTTTACCAACCCCACCCTGTTGAAATTAAAGGAAATTAAAAATGCTGCCCGACTATCTCGTCCCGGCTAAGTACCACATTACGCCTGTGGAACAGCAACCGACGGAAGCAGAAAAAGAGGTCAGTTTCACTCAGGGGAAAAGAAAGCTCTCTGATTTCGAGCCTGATATATTAATTGGTGTTTCCCGTACCGGCAAATCCCGTAATATGTTGCTGGAAGAGCACGATCGTCATATAAAAGACCGCTTATTTCGCGCCATAAAAATTGAAGCCTTTGTCCACCTGCTGAATGATCTGCAGGCCGAAGGTGAAATAGATGCCCAGAAACTAAGTCAAATATTGGCCGAAAAAACCAAAGAAATTAACGAAGCGGGCAATGAAATTTGGCTTAACTTAATTACGCGCGAAAAAAACAACCCAATTTTTTATAGCCTGGGGGAGGATTAACGTGAAGGAAGTTAAAAATAACGACGTTTATTTGACTTTGGATGATAAAAAAAGTGATGAATTTATCTTAAAGCAAAATCTCGACGCGCTGCGAAACACAAAAAATGACGAGATGACGCGCATTACACAAGACCTGGTATCGATCCCGGCGACGCTGGTGCGGCTGAAATGGCAGAATCGCCGTGAGATTTATCCGCTGCAGGTCAAAGAAGAAATTTACGGTGCCGTGATGAACGCCATCATGGAACAGCGGCCAGAGCTAAAAGAGAAGCTTCTGGGACGCCTTGAGGCCAACTACCAGTATCTGCTTGCCAGAGAGATCGCCACCCTGCGTCTGACGCGCAAACTGTCAGACGGCGAGTACCGTACCTCAAACGTCACCTGCGTTGCGCTTGATGAGGACGCGCTGGCAACCCCCTCTACCGCACCGACGGAAAATAAAAACGCATAAACCCAACAGGCATAAAAAAAGCCGGCTTTCGCCAGCTTCTTTATCACTTCGCGGCCGCTTTCTCTTCGCCGACCAGCCCAATCTTCAGATAACCCGCCTGATGCAGCGTGTCCATTACCTTCATCATGGTTTCATAATCCACGGTTTTATCCGCACGGAAGAAGACCGTGGTGTCTTTTTTACCGCCGGTAAGCTGATCCAGCGCCGGGATAACAGAGTCGGCCGTTACCGGATCGTTCCCGAGGAACATCGATTTATCGGCCTTCACGGACAGATAGACAGGCTTTTCCGGGCGCGGCTGCGGCTGGCTCGACGAGGCTGGCAGATTCACCTTCACGTCCACCGTCGCCAGCGGCGCGGCCACCATGAAGATGATCAGCAGAACCAGCATGACGTCGATAAACGGCGTCACGTTGATCTCATGCATTTCGCCGTTATCGTCCAGATTTTCGTTTAGACGCATCGCCATAATATCAACCCACGCGCAGTTTGGACGCCGCGTGCACCGGCTTAACGGCGCTGGCATTCAGGTCGAGATCGCGGCTCTGCAGCAGCAGAACCTGCGCGGCAACGTCACCGAGGGTGGCTTTGTAGCTGCCAATCATGCGCGCGAAGATGTTGTAGATAACCACCGCCGGAATCGCCGCGACCAGACCAATCGCCGTTGCCAGCAGCGCTTCTGCGATACCCGGCGCAACGACCGCCAGGTTGGTGGTTTGGGTCTGCGCGATACCGATAAAGCTGTTCATGATGCCCCAGACCGTACCGAAAAGACCGATGAACGGCGAAATCGCGCCGATGGTGGCCAGATAACCATTGCCGCGCCCCATGTGTCGGCCAACGGCCGCCACGCGACGTTCCAGACGGAAACCGGTACGCTCTTTTATGCCTTCGTTATCTTCACTGCCCGCGGAGAGTTCCAGCTCGTTCTGTGCTTCATTCACGAGCAGGGTGGTCAGGCTTTTCGCGTGGAAGGATGAGGTCATATCTGAGGCCTGATCCAGAGAGCGGGCTTCTGCCAGCTGCTGCTGTTCCCGCTTGAGGCGACGCTTCTGCGAAAGCAGCTCGGCGCTCTTGCTGAAGAAGATAGCCCAGGTGACAACGGACGCCAGAATCAGGCCGATCATCACAATCTTAACCACGATGTCAGCATGCTGATACATGCCCCAAACGGAGAGATCCGCCTGCATCAAATTATTACCCACTCTGTATCTCCAGGACGCAAATCACAAAATCTGAACGTAATAATATCAAAACATCGTCGAATTGATAGTAGTTCTCATTAGTATTTGCATAGTGCCGCAATTTTCGTTCACTTTCCTTGCGCTTACGCAGTAAAAATTTCTTATGCGCTTTTTTGCTAATATTTTCTGCTTATTCGATAAGCCTGCGGGTGCAGTTTTTTCCAATCGTGGTAGTCTGGACGTCCAGACGTATAAAAACAGGGTTAGCGAACATGACAACGAAGCATCTTGATACCACGCTGGTACAGGCAGGACGCAGCAAAAAATATACTCAGGGATCGGTCAACAGCGTGATTCAACGCGCCTCCTCGCTGGTGTTTGACACCGTTGAGGAGAAAAAAATCGCCACGCGCAACCGCGCAAAAGGCGGGCTGTTTTATGGCCGTCGCGGCACGCTAACCCACTTTTCTCTGCAGGAAGCGATGTGCGAACTGGAAGGCGGCGCAGGCTGCGCGCTGTTCCCGTGCGGCGCGGCGGCGGTCGCCAACACCATTCTGGCGTTTGTGGAACAGGGCGACCATATCCTGATGACCAACACCGCCTATGAACCCAGCCAGGACTTCTGTACCAAAATCCTCAGCAAGCTTGGCGTGACGACCGGCTGGTTCGACCCGCTGATTGGTGAAGGTATTGCCGAGCTTATTCGGCCAAACACGCGCATTGTGTTCCTGGAATCGCCGGGGTCACTCACCATGGAAGTTCACGACGTGCCGGCTATCGTCAAGGCCGTGCGCAGCAAAGCGCCAGAGGCGATCATTATGATCGACAACACCTGGGCGGCAGGCGTGCTGTTTAAAGCGCTGGAATTCGACATTGATATTTCCATCCAGGCGGCGACGAAATACCTGATTGGCCACTCTGACGGCATGATTGGTACTGCGGTTTCCAACGCGCGCTGCTGGGATCAGCTGCGTGAAAACGCCTATCTGATGGGCCAGATGGTGGATGCCGACACGGCGTACATGACCAGCCGCGGACTCCGCACGCTGGGCGTTCGCCTGCGTCAGCACCACGAAAGCAGCCTGAAGGTGGCCGAATGGCTGGCGCAGCATCCGCAGGTTGAGCGCGTAAACCATCCGGCGCTGCCGGGCAGTAAGGGGCATGAATTCTGGCAACGTGACTTTACGGGCAGCAGCGGTTTGTTCTCGTTTGTGCTGAAAAAACGGCTGAATAATGACGAGCTGGCAAGCTATCTGGATAATTTTAGCCTCTTCAGCATGGCCTACTCCTGGGGCGGTTTTGAATCCCTGATCCTGGCTAACCAGCCGGAGCAGATCGCGGCCCTGCGCCCCGGCGGTGAACTGGACTTCAGCGGTACCCTAATACGACTGCATATCGGTTTAGAAAATGTTGACGATCTGATTGCGGATTTAGCAGCAGGGTTCGAGCGTATCGTGTAGAGTGCTGGCTGAAAATGTACTCTCTGGACGCTTTTGTGGACACCGCAAGCAGAAAAGTCTGCATGAGTTGCGCCCGGGATCAAACCCGACGGGCGAATTAGGGAGTACAATAGCGCTATATCTGCTGTTCCACAGGAAAGTCCATGGCTGTTATTCAAGATATTATCGCGGCGCTCTGGCAACATGATTTTGCCGCCCTGGCGGATCCTCACGTCATAGGCGTCGTCTATTTCGTGATGTTCGCAACGCTGTTTCTGGAAAATGGATTACTGCCAGCTTCGTTTTTACCCGGTGACAGTCTGCTTTTGCTTGCCGGGGCGTTGATCGGCAAAGGCGTCATGGACTTTACGCCCACGATGGTTATCCTCACTTCCGCAGCCAGCCTGGGCTGCTGGCTGAGCTATCTGCAGGGCCGCTGGCTCGGCAACACGCGCGTGGTCAAAAGCTGGCTGGCGCAGTTACCCCATAAATACCATCAGCGTGCAACCTGCATGTTTGACCGACACGGCCTGCTTGCGCTGCTGGCCGGACGTTTTCTGGCGTTCGTTCGCACCCTTCTGCCGACGATGGCGGGCATTTCCGGTTTGTCGAACCGCCGCTTCCAGTTCTTCAACTGGCTGAGCGCCCTGCTTTGGGTTGGCGTGGTGACGACATTCGGCTACGCGCTGAATATGATCCCCTTCGTGAAACACCACGAAGATCAGGTGATGACCTTCCTGATGGTGCTGCCGATGTTCCTGCTGGTGGCGGGTCTGGTGGGAACCATCGCGGTAGTGATTAAGAAGAAGTACTGCAGCGCATAATTCAACAAAGCCGGGTGGCGCTATCGCTTACCCGGCCTACGTTTTTCGTCAGGCTCCCTGCATCGTTCTTATACGCGACGCATCCTCTCCCGGCGTGACGCCGAAATAGCGCTTAAACTCCCGACTGAACTGCGACGCACTTTCATAGCCCACCCGCATCGCCGCCGCGCTGGCCTTCATGCCGTCGTGGATCATCAGCATCCGCGCCTTATGCAGCCGGTAGGTTTTGAGGTACTGCAGCGGCGAGGTGCTGGTCACCGATTTAAAGTTATGGTGAAACGCCGAGACGCTCATATTGGCTTCCGCCGCCAGCTGGTCGACGCTGAGGTTTTCGGTGTACTGGCTTTCGATACGCTTGAGCACGCGGCTTATCAGGCTGAAGTGGGTCTGTCGGCTCACCAGGGCAAGTAACGCGCCGCCGCCCGGGCCCAGCAGCACGTGGTACAGAATTTCTCGGATAATCTGCTTGCCCAGTATGCGCGCGTCCAGCGGCCTCTCCATGACGTCCAGCAGACGCTCAATGGCGCAGAGGATCTCTTCCGACAGCGTTGCCGAGTTGATCCCGCTTGAGGCCATCGAAGGCTGGAAGAGTTCGTCTTCGCCAATCTCCATCAGCAGCTCCTGCAGCTGGAGGATGTCGACATTGACGCGGATCCCTGCCAGCGGAACCGCCTCTGTCGCGAAGGTTTCACATTCGAAGGGTAAAGGTACTGTAAGCAGCAGATATTCATTGGTGTCGTAGCGGAACACGCGCTCGTTGATATAGCCAATTTTATGGCCTGAAAAGAGAAAAACGATGCCCGGCTGGTACATGACCGGCGTACGCGTTCCGGGCTGCGTGCCGTAGAGCAGGCGAATGTCCGGCAGCAGATCGCTGGCACGATTTTCATTATCTATCAATCTCTTAATCTGCGCAGTGAGCTGCTGGCAGATAGCCTCACGGTTCATCTTGCGTCACTCCGGGTGCGGTTTTCGACGTTGACAGTGTGCGTTGTTTTCCGCGCTTTCTCCAGCGCTCTGTAGAAATGGGCAAGACATCGGCAGGAATGTGCATTGAGGGCGTAGCCCCGGACGGCCACAATGTGCAGCATCAGGTCGCCCTCTGCGCACCACGGTTTTTCACCCACTAAAGGGAACGAGCAATGAACAACTTTAATCTTCACACCCCAACCCGCATTCTGTTTGGTAAAGATGCTATCGCTGACCTGCGCGCACAGATCCCTGCTGACGCCCGCGTGCTGATCACCTACGGTGGCGGCAGCGTGAAAAAAACCGGCGTGCTGGATCAGGTTTATAGCGCGCTGGACGGTCTGGACGTGCGTGAGTTCGGCGGCATTGAGCCAAACCCGTCCTACGAAACGCTGATGAACGCGGTGAAAATCGCCCGCGAAGAAAACATCACCTTCCTGCTGGCGGTCGGCGGCGGCTCCGTGCTGGACGGCACCAAATTCATCGCGGCGGCAGCGCACTATGCTGACGGCATCGATCCGTGGCACATTCTGGAAACCCGCGGCAGCGACATCAAAAGCGCCATCCCGATGGGCTCCGTGCTGACCCTGCCAGCGACGGGTTCTGAATCCAACAAGGGCGCGGTCATCTCCCGTAAAACTACCGGCGACAAGCAGGCCTTCATGAACGAACACGTTCAGCCTGTCTTCGCCATCCTGGACCCGGTCTACACCTACACCCTGCCTGCGCGTCAGGTCGCGAACGGCGTGGTCGATGCCTTTGTTCATACCGTCGAGCAGTACGTCACGTATCCGGTGAATGCCAAAATTCAGGATCGTTTTGCGGAAGGCATTCTGCTGACGCTGATTGAAGAAGGTCCGAAAGCGCTGAAAGAGCCGGAAAACTATGACGTTCGCGCCAACGTGATGTGGGCCGCCACCCAGGCGCTGAATGGCCTGATCGGTGCTGGCGTGCCGCAGGACTGGGCGACCCACATGCTGGGCCACGAGCTGACGGCGATGCACGGTCTGGATCATGCGCAGACGCTGGCCGTTGTGCTGCCTGCGCTGTGGAATGAAAAACGTGATACCAAACGCGCCAAACTGCTGCAGTACGCTGAGCGCGTGTGGAACATCACCGAGGGTTCTGACGATGCGCGTATTGATGCCGCCATCGAAGCGACCCGCAGCTTCTTTGAAGGTCTGGGCGTGCCAACGCGTCTGTCTGGCTACGGTCTGGACGGTAGCTCCATCCCTGCCCTGCTGGCGAAACTCGAAGAGCATGGCATGACCCATCTGGGCGAGCACGGCGACATCACCCTGGACGTCAGCCGCCGTATTTACGAGGCGGCACGCTAAGCGTTTTTGTCCCCCCGACTTTCGTTTTTTGACATTTCGTCCAGACTTAATGCACACCCCATCGCCGGAGTCTCCCTCCGGCGATGCGCACCTGAAGGAGGAAAAATGGCAAACCAAACCGTAATCAAGCTGCAGGACGGCAACGTGATGCCCCAGCTGGGGCTAGGTGTATGGAAAGCCGGTAACGACGAGGTCGTCTCCGCCATTCATAAAGCCCTGGAAGTCGGCTACCGGTCGATTGACACCGCCGCCGCGTACAAAAACGAGGACGGCGTGGGGACCGCACTGGCCAGCGCCGGTGTCCCCCGCGATGAGTTATTCATCACCACGAAACTGTGGAATGACGATCAAAAGCGTCCCCGCGAAGCCCTGCAGGAGAGTCTGGAGAAGCTCCAGCTCGATTTCGTCGACCTTTATCTCATGCACTGGCCGGTTCCGGCCATCGACCATTACGTTGATGCCTGGAAAGGGATGATTGAACTGCAAAAAGAGGGGCTGGTGAAAAGCATCGGCGTCTGTAACTTCCAGGTTCATCACCTGCAGCGGCTGATTGACGAGACGGGCGTCGCGCCTGTGATTAACCAGATCGAACTGCACCCGCTATTGCAGCAGCGCCAGCTTCACGCCTGGAACGCCACGCATAAGATTCAGACCGAATCCTGGAGCCCGCTGGCTCAGGGTGGTGAAGGGGTATTCGATCAGAAAATTATCCGCGACCTGGCGGATAAATACGGCAAAACCCCGGCGCAGATCGTCATTCGCTGGCATCTGGACAACGGCCTGGTGGTGATCCCGAAATCGGTCACGCCATCGCGCATCGCCGAGAATTTCGACGTCTGGGATTTCCGTCTGGACAAAGATGAGCTGGGGGAAATTGCGAAACTGGATAAGGGCAAGCGGCTTGGGCCAGACCCGGATCAGTTTGGCGGATAATGGAGTAAAAAAGCCGGGTGGCGGCTGCGCCTTACCCGGCCTACGCGCTGACCTGTAGGCCCGGTAAGCGCTAGCGCCACCGGGCTTTGTTACAGGTTTAACCGATCTTACGTTTTACGTTCTTCTTCGTTCCCGCTCCACCGTTCGAACGCTGATGCACAATCGGCGTGTGCTTGGTCAGCGCCGGGCGCGTATTGCGATTCTGGCGACGCGCTTCGCGCATCTCCTCCAGCGTCGGGGCCGGTACCAGACAGTCGCGGCGCGAGCCGATCAGATGCTTTTTGCCCATCTCTTCCAGCGCCTGGCGGATCAGCGGCCAGTTGGCCGGATCGTGGTAGCGCAGCAGCGCTTTGTGCAGACGACGCTGTTTATCCCCTTTCGGCACCACCACGTCTTCACTCTTATAACCAATCTTACTCAGCGGGTTCTTGCCGGTGTAGTACATGGTCGTCGAGTTGGCGAGCGGTGACGGATAGAAGTTCTGCACCTGATCCAGGCGGAAGCGGCGCTGCTTCAGCCACAGCGCCAGGTTCACCATGTCCTCATCACGCGTGCCCGGGTGGGCGGAGATGAAGTACGGGATCAGATACTGCTCTTTGCCCGCCTGCTTCGAGTAGGTGTCGAACAGCTGCTTAAAGCGATCGTAGCTGCCCATGCCCGGCTTCATCATCTTCGACAGCGGGCCTTCTTCAGTGTGCTCCGGCGCAATCTTGAGATAGCCCCCCACGTGGTGCGTCGCCAGCTCTTTGATGTAGCGCGGATCTTCCACGGCGATGTCATAACGCACCCCGGACGCGATGAGGATCTTCTTGATGCCTTTCAGATCGCGCGCGCGGCGGTAAAGGTTGATCGTCGGCTCGTGGTTGGTGTCCATGTGCTCGCAAATGCTCGGATAGACGCAGGAGAGACGACGGCAGGTCTGCTCCGCGCGCGGTGATTTGCAGCGCAGCATATACATGTTCGCGGTTGGGCCGCCAAGATCGGAAATCACGCCGGTAAAGCCAGGCACGGAGTCGCGAATGGCTTCGATCTCATTGATGATCGAATCTTCAGAGCGGCTCTGAATAATGCGCCCTTCGTGCTCGGTAATGGAGCAGAAGGAACAGCCACCGAAGCAGCCGCGCATGATGTTGATCGAGAAGCGGATCATCTCATACGCCGGGATGCGGGCGTTGCCGTACGCCGGGTGCGGCACGCGCTTGTACGGCAGCGCAAAGACGCTGTCCATCTCTTCGGTGGAGAGCGGGATGGCCGGCGGGTTGATCCAGATAAAGCGCTCGCCGTGCTTCTGCATCAGCGCGCGGGCGCAGCCCGGGTTGGTTTCATGGTGCAGAATACGGGACGCGTGCGCGTAGAGCACCTTGTCGGCTTTCACCTTCTCGAAGGAGGGCAGCAGTACGTAGGTCTTTTCCCACGGCTTCGGACGCGGCGGCTGCACGACGATCGCCTTCGCTTCCGCCTTCTTTGGCTCTACCGGTTTGTTATCGGCACACGGCAGATCGTCGCCGTACGGATGTGGGATCGGGTCGATTTTGCCCGGCATATCGATGATGCGGGAATCTACCCCGCGCCAGCCCGGCAGCGCCTCTTTCACCATGATCGCAGTATTGCGCACGTCGCGGATGCTGCTCACCGGCTCGCCCTGCGACAGGCGGTGCGCCACTTCCACCAGCGGACGCTCGCCGTTTCCGTAAATCAGCATGTCGGCCTTGGAATCCACCAGCACCGAGCGGCGCACGGTATCTGACCAGTAGTCGTAGTGTGCGGTACGGCGCAGGCTCGCCTCGATGCCGCCCAGGATCACCGGCACGTCTTTCCAGGCTTCTTTGCAGCGCTGGGTGTAGACGAGGGTTGCGCGGTCCGGACGTTTGCCCGCCACGTTATCCGGCGTGTAGGCGTCGTCATGGCGCAGCTTACGGTCGGCGGTATAGCGGTTGATCATCGAGTCCATGTTGCCTGCGGTCACGCCGAAGAACAGGTTCGGTTTACCCAGACGCATAAAGTCGTCTTTGCTGTTCCAGTCGGGCTGGGAGATGATCCCCACGCGGAAGCCCTGCGCTTCGAGCATACGGCCACAGATGGCCATGCCGAAGCTCGGGTGGTCAACGTAGGCATCGCCCGTGACCAGAATGATATCGCAGCTGTCCCAGCCCAGTTGGTCCATCTCTTCCCGGGACATCGGCAGGAACGGCGCCGGTCCAAAGCAGGCCGCCCAGTACTGGGGCCAGGAGAAGAGGTCACGATCCGGCTGGATCAGGGAAATTGCGCTCATAATGCTTCCGAAGAAAAAATAAACAAAAGGAGCGGGATTATACGCTGTTCATCTGCCAGATTTGAAGAAAAGGATGCAGGAAGCAGGCAGATATTCACGGAAGTCGTTAAAATACGCCGCCCTGATAATTTTGGATCATAATATTCACTCTATTTTCCGGTGATTTGCCCCGGAATGCGTGTTTGTGCGGAGCTCAGTTGTGAAGCCCAACGATTCGTTACATGTCTCCCAGCTGCGGGTTGTCCTGCACCTCTGCGGTTTCCTTGTGCTGCTGTACAGCCTTTCCATGCTGCCGCCGATGGTTATCGCCCTGCTGAACAAAGAGCGGACCTACTTTGCCTTCCTGACCACTTTTTTAACCTTTTTTAGTCTCGGAGGCTTAACCTGGCGGGCAACCCGCCACGCCGGCATCCAGCTGCGCACCCGCGACGGTTTCGTGATTATCGTGCTGTTCTGGCTGCTTTTTTCATTGATTAGCGCCATGCCGCTCTGGATGGATGACGGGCTTCAGCTCTCCTTTGCTGACGCGCTCTTTGAGGGGGTTTCCGGGATCACCACTACCGGAGCGACGGTGATCGGGGACGTCAGCGCCCTGCCTAAGTCGTACCTCTATTACCGCGCTCAGCTGAATTTCATTGGCGGGTTAGGCGTCATCGTGCTGGCCGTCGCGGTCCTGCCGCTGCTGGGCATTGGCGGCATGAAGCTTTATCAGTCAGAGATGCCGGGGCCGTTCAAGGAGGAGCGTCTGACGCCCCGCCTTGCCGATACCGCGCGCACGCTGTGGGTGACCTACTTCGCGCTGGGCGTGGCCTGCACTCTGGCCTACTGGCTGGCGGGAATGTCCTTTTTTGACGCCGTCTGTCACGGGCTTTCGACCGTGTCACTGGGCGGCTTCTCCACCCGCAGCGAGAGCATTGGTTTTTATGACAGCCACGCAATCGAGCTGGTTGCCGGGGCGTTTTCGCTGCTCTCCGCGTTTAACTTCACCCTCTGGTACATCGCCATTGTCCGACGCACCCTGAAGCCGATTCGTCGCAGCCCGGAGGTTAAATTCTTCCTGAGCGCCGCTGCGGCGATTATCCTCATCACCGCCTGGCAGGTCTGGCATGCAGGCATGTACAGCCCCACGGATAGCCTGGTGCACGCCTTCTTCCTTGCCAGTTCGATGATGACCGATAACGGCCTGTCGACCGCCGACTACGCCCAATGGCCCACCCACACCATCTTCCTGCTGTTGAGCGCCAGCTTTTTTGGCGGCTGCGTAGGCTCGACCTGCGGCGGGATCAAAGCCCTGCGTTTTTTGATTATGTTCAAGCAGAGTATTCAGGAGATGAACCAGCTGGCGCATCCGCGCGCGCTGCTGAGCATTAAGGTGGGCAAAAGCGTGGTGAATGAACGCGTCCTGCGCTCGGTCTGGAGCTTCTTCTTTCTCTACGTGATGATCACGGGCTTTTTTGTCTGGGCGCTTAATCTGATGGGCTACGATCTGTTTACGTCATTCGCGACGGTCGCCGCCTGTATCAACAACATGGGGCTGGGATTTGGCGAGACGGCGTCGACGTTCGGCACGTTAACAGAAGGGGCTAAGCTGTTGATGTGTGCGGCAATGATCTTAGGGCGTCTGGAAATTTACCCGGTGCTGATTCTGTTCTCGCGCTTTTTCTGGCGGGCATAAACCATTCCCGGCGAACCGGGAATGTCAGAGGTTATGGCGCGGGGTTGATCAGCATTTGCCCTACGGACCCCCTGTCCATCATCTCCAGCGTCTGGCTGTGGAACAGGAACGGGAAGTGCGGCCACGAAGGCTGGCCGTAGTAGACGAGCAGTTCAACCTGACCGTCCACCCAGACGGTATCTTTCCAGCCGCGATCTTCCGGGAACGGCATCGCGCCGTTAACGTTGCGGATCAGGAAGCTTACCCCTTCAATATGGAACGACTGCGGCATATCTGAACGCACCGTCCAGCGCTCCCAGGTGCCCTGTTGCGCGGTGATGTCGATGCGGTTGACGTCCCACAGCGCACCGTTGATGCCCGGATCGTCGCCCAGGCTGATATCACGGCTGCGCACCGGGGAGCCGCTCATGATCTCCTGCGGCAGCAGGCGCATGGGCAGGCTATCGGTCACCAGCGGCAGCAGGCCGGTTGGACGCAGGGTCAGCACCAGGGTCGAGACAAGAATGCTCGACGGTTCAAAGAACCCGCGAATACGGTCAACAATGCTTGCCGCTTCGCCGCAGGTCACAGAGACTTCATCCCCGTTGGTCATATCAATGAGAATTTCGCGACGCTCACCCGGCGCGAGCGCCAGCTGTTTGACGGACACCGGTGCCGGTAAAAAACCCTGATCGCCGGAGATCACGTGCAGCGGACGGCCATCGCTCATTTGCAGCTGATAGCGGCGCGAGTTAGACGCGTTGAGCAGGCGCAGGCGCACCCAGCCACGGGACACTTCGACATACGGGCTCTGCGCGCCGTTAACCAGCAGCGTATCGCCAACGAAGCCACCGCTCCCCGGTTCGCTGTATTCCGGCGTACCGAAATTATCCAGACGTTTGTCCTGGATGATAATCGGGAAGTCATCCACGCCGTAGTGGTTCGGGATCGGCAGGGATTTGCTGACTTCATCTTCCACCAGCCACATGCCGGCCAGGCCGTTATAGACCTGCTGCGCCGTGCGGTTAGGGGTGTTGGCGTGATACCACAGGGTTGCCGCGCTCTGGCGAATCGGCAGAACGGGCGCCCAGTCGGCGCTGGGTGACATCATGCGCGCCGCGCCGCCAATCAGCGGGCCAGGCACCTGCAGGCCGCTGATGGTCATGGCGACATTTTCAGGGGTACGGTTACTGTAGATGAGCTTTACGTCATCGCCATTCCAAACGCGTATGGTCGGCCCAAGGTAACGTCCGTTAATGCCCCAGACCGGCGCACGCGTCCCCTGGGTAAAGGACCAGTGGCTGCGCTGCAGCGTCAGGAAAAGCGGCTGGCCACGACGGGATTCAATGAGTGGCGGAATAGGCAGCGGCTGTTGCTGCCCGGCGGCGCTGGCTGTCAGCGGCATCGCACCCGCACAAAGGGCGATCCCCGAAGCCTGAATAAACTGACGCCGACTGAGTGACATATAAGCTCCATCTGAAACGACTAACAACGCGGGAATTCGTTTTCCCTTCAACGCCGGGTTAGATCTTACCGGCGGCTTCTCTCTCTGCGACTTCTTTGTCGAGCAGCGCAATATGCTCAGCCATCAGATCACGGCAGTGCGCTGCCAGCTCGCGCACCTGATCTTTACCGTATTTGCTGGTATCGACGGGTGGCAGCATTTCGACAATCACCAGCCCGTTATTCAGGCGGTTAAGATTAATCTTATTCGAAGTATTGGAAACGCACACAGGAATAATTGGAACACCTGCCGCAATTGCGGCATGAAACGCACCGGTTTTAAACGGCAGGAGACCGCGGCCGCGGCTGCGCGTCCCTTCCGGGAACATCCAGATTGAGATCCTGCGCTTTTTAAAATGATTCACCACTTCTGCAATGGTGCCGTGCGCTTTTGCACGGTTATTACGGTCAATCAGCAGGTTACCGGTAAGCCAGTACAGCTGACCAAAAAACGGGATCCACAGCAGGCTTTTTTTGCCCACCGTCACGGTCGGTGGAAGCACGATATTGGAGGCCGTCACCATATCGTAGTTGTTCTGATGGTTGGCGATATAGATGGCGTTACCGAAATTCTCCGCTCCTTCCGGCAGGCGTTTTTCAACTTTCAGACCAAACAGCGGCGCAAGACGCCCGAACATATGACCAAAGGTGGCGACATGCTTCGGATTACGCGGGCTGAACAGGCAATAAATAGAGCCGAAAATACAGACCAGAATACAGTAGATAACGGTAAGAATAAGACGAACAATATATAGCATAGCGACCTCTGAAGCCCTGACAGCTGACAATTATACTTCACCTGTGGCCAGGTAAGGACTTTATTACGAGCGCGTATTGTTAATCGCAACGCACGAATTAACAACGATTTTACGGGAAATTTTATTGAAATTCCCCCTCCGGACAGAGGGGGATATCACGACATTACTCTTCGCTGTCACCCGCCGCGCTGCGTGCAGGAGAGTCAATCTCCACGCGGTCGATACGCTGCAGGCCGCGCATCAGCGAGCCGCGGCGACCGCGCTCGCCCACCACCTTCTGCAGCTCTTCCGGACGAAGCTTGATTTTGCGCTTGCCGACGTGAATGGTCAGCGTGCTCTGCGGCGGCAGCAGGAAGAGGTGCGCCAGGCCATCTTCGCCTTTCGCGGCCTCCGCCGACGGGATGTTGATGATCTTGTTGCCCTTGCCTTTTGACAGCTCCGGCAGATCGCTGACCGGGAACATCAGCATACGTCCGGCGGTGGTGATCGCCAGCAGCATGTCGCTTTCGTTCTCGATCACCAGCGGTGCCATTACGTGAGCGTTGTCCGGCAGGCTAATCAGCGCCTTACCGGCACGGTTGCGGGAAACCAGATCGTTGAAGGTACAGATAAAACCGTAGCCCGCGTCAGACGCCAGCAGCAGCTTCTGGTCATCGGCTTCCATCAGCATATGGTCAACCGTCGCGCCCGGCGGCAGCGTCAGCTTGCCGGTCAGCGGTTCACCCTGCCCGCGCGCGGAAGGCAGCGTGATAGGGTCAATGGCATAGCTGCGACCGGTGGAGTCGATAAACGCCACCGGCTGGTTGCTCTTGCCTTTCACCGCCGCTTTGAAGCTGTCGCCCGCTTTGTAGCTGAGCCCCGGCGCGTCGATATCGTGGCCTTTGGCGCTGCGCACCCAGCCGCTCTGCGACAGGACAATGGTCACCGGCTCGGACGGCTGCATGTCGTGCTCGTTCATCGCCTTAGCTTCTTCGCGCTCGTGCAGCGGAGAACGACGGTCGTCACCAAACGCGTCGGCATCAGCCTGCAGCTCTTTCTTCAGCAGGTTATTCATCTTGCGTTCGGACGCGAGGATCGCCTGCAGCTGATCGCGCTCTTTTTCCAGCTCGTTCTGCTCGCCGCGGATCTTCATCTCTTCCAGTTTGGCGAGATGGCGCAGCTTCAGCTCGAGGATCGCTTCGGCCTGGGTTTCGCTGATGCCAAAGCGCGACATCAGGGCGGGCTTCGGCTCGTCCTCGGTACGGATGATCTCAATCACCTCGTCGATATTGAGGAACGCCACCAGCAAACCTTCGAGGATATGCAGGCGCTTAAGCACTTTCTCCAGACGATGGTTCAGACGACGGCGTACCGTATCGCGGCGGAACGTCAGCCATTCGGTAAGGATCTCCAGCAGGTTTTTCACCGCCGGGCGTCCGTCGAGGCCGATCATGTTCAGGTTAATGCGGTAGCTTTTTTCCAGATCGGTGGTGGCGAACAGGTGGTTCATCACCTGCTCCATGTCCACGCGATTAGAACGCGGCACGATCACCAGACGGGTCGGGTTCTCGTGGTCAGATTCGTCACGCAGGTCGTCCACCATCGGCAGCTTTTTATTGCGCATCTGGGAGGCGATCTGCTCCAGCACTTTGGCACCGGAAACCTGATGCGGCAGCGCGGTGATCACCACGGCGCCGTCTTCTTTATTCCACACCGCGCGCATGCGCACGGAGCCGCGACCGTTCTGGTAGATTTTGCGGATTTCCGCACGCGAAGTGATGATCTCAGCTTCGGTCGGGAAGTCCGGGCCCTGCACGATATCCAGCAGATCGTCGAGCGAGGTTTTCGGCTGCTCAATCAGGGTGATGGCGGCTTTCGCCACTTCACGCAGGTTGTGCGGCGGAATGTCCGTCGCCATACCGACCGCAATCCCGGTGGTGCCGTTCAGCAGGATGTTCGGCAGACGCGCGGGCAGCATCTTCGGCTCCTGCAGCGTACCGTCGAAGTTCGGTACCCAGTCAACGGTCCCCTGCCCCAGCTCGCCCAGCAGCACTTCGGCATATTTAGACAGGCGGGACTCGGTATAACGCATTGCCGCGAAGGATTTCGGGTCGTCCGGCGCCCCCCAGTTCCCTTGACCATCCACCAGCGGGTAACGGTAAGAGAACGGCTGCGCCATCAGCACCATCGCTTCATAACAGGCGCTGTCGCCGTGCGGATGGTATTTACCCAGCACGTCACCGACGGTACGGGCGGATTTCTTGAACTTGGCGGTGGCATTCAGCCCCAGTTCGGACATCGCATACACGATGCGGCGCTGAACGGGCTTCAGGCCATCCCCGATAAACGGCAACGCCCTGTCCATGATGACGTACATGGAGTAGTTCAGGTAGGCGTTTTCCGTGAATTCATGTAGCGCGAGGCGCTCTGCCATATCGCTCATTACGTGTGATTCCTCAACTCAGAAACCGAAGGGTTTCAGGCAATATTGCCGCAGATACTACCCTATCTGACGAGTTGAGTCACAAAGAAAAAGGGCCGCTTATGCGGCCCTTTTCGGGTTATTTGTTCAGCTTAATGACCTGCTTCACGTCGATTTCAAAATCGTTCCACTCTTTATCGACCTTGCCCTGGATTTCCACTTTATCCAGCGGGGTGACGATCACGCCGTTCCAGCGCTTGTGGTCAATTTCCACGTTCACCGTGCCGGTCTCATCGCGGAAGGTGTAGCGGTCATCGGACAGGCGCTGGGTGATGTTCCCGCGCAGCTTCACCCAGCTGTCGTCCTTCATCTCTTTCACCTTCACCGCGGTGGTGAGGTTGGCGTCGTTATCGACAAAACCGCCTGCCTGCGTCTGGGTCTGGGTTTGCGTGGCGGACGGGCCGTTAAATCCGCCCTGCGCAGCAAAAACGGGGGCAGTGGCCATCATCATGATGGCGGCAATGGCAGCGAATTTTTTCATATTAACTCTCCCTTTAATCTGGTTTCGCAGTCCATTAAACAGGGTAATCCTTAACAACTTCTTAAGGGAAAAATTTATTTATTATTGCTGTACAGCAGGCGCTTACAGAGGGTTTACTGACGGCATCAAGGAGGGAACATGCGCATTTTACTGATAGAAGACGACACGCTAATCGGCGACGGTATCAGGGCGGGTTTAAGCAAAATGGGCTTTAGCGTGGACTGGTTTACCGACGGTAAAACCGGTCAGGCCGCGCTCGCGTCTGCACCCTATGATGCCGTGGTGCTGGATCTGACGCTGCCGGAAATCGACGGTCTGGACATCCTGCGCGCGTGGCGCGAAAGCGGGCACAGCGAGCCGGTATTGATCCTGACCGCGCGGGATGCGCTTAACCAGCGCGTGGAAGGGCTGCGTCTTGGCGCGGATGATTATCTCTGCAAGCCGTTCGCGCTGATTGAAGTGGGTGCCCGCCTCGAGGCGCTGGTCCGCCGCAGCCACGGCCAGACGCATAGCGAGCTACGCCACGGCAAGGTCACGCTCGATCCGACCCGTCTCGTCGCCACGCTGGACGGTGAACCGCTGACGCTGAAGCCGAAAGAGTTCGCGCTGCTGGAACTGCTGATGCGCAATGCAGGCCGCGTGCTCCCTCGCAAGACGATTGAGGAAAAACTGTATACCTGGGACGACGACGTCTCCAGCAACGCGGTAGAAGTCCACGTTCATCATCTGCGCCGCAAGCTTGGCAGCGAGTTTATCCGCACCGTGCACGGCATCGGCTATACCCTGGGTGACGCATGAAGCTGACGCAACGCCTGAGCCTGAAGCTGCGCCTGACGCTCCTCTTTTTAGCGCTCTCTCTGACGGCATGGTTTGCCGCCAGCCTGGTGGCCTGGCAGCAAACCACCCACAAGCTGGATAAGCTCTTTGACACGCAGCAGATGCTGTTTGCCAAACGGCTGCTGACGATGGATCTGGACGAGATCCGCGCCCCCGAGCGGATGCGCGAGATCCCAAAAAAAGTGAAGCATGGCCGTCTCGATGACGACGCGCTGGCTTTCGCCATTTACAGCGTCGAGGGCAAAATGCTGCTGAACGACGGCGAGAACGGGCGCGATATTCCGTACCACTATCGCCGCGACGGGTTTGCTAACGGGCAGCTCCAGGACGACAACGACGAATGGCGTTTCCTGTGGCTGACCTCACCCGACGGGAAATACCGCGTGGTGGTCGGTCAGGAGTGGGAGTACCGCCAGGATATGGCGCTGGACGTGGTCAGCTCGCAGCTCACGCCCTGGCTGGTGGCGCTGCCGGTGATGCTGCTCTTGCTGGTTCTCCTCCTGAGCCGGGAGCTGAGGCCGCTCAAAAAGCTGGCGCAGACCCTGCGCTCCCGCTCGCCGGATGCGACCGATGCGCTTGTGCTTCAGGGTGTGCCCACGGAAGTGCGCCCCCTGCTCGACGCGCTGAATCACCTCTTCGCACGTACCCAGGAGATGATGACCCGCGAGCGCCGCTTTACGTCCGATGCCGCCCACGAGCTGCGCAGCCCGCTGGCGGCCCTGAAGGTGCAAACTGACGTGGCGCAGCTCTCGCAGGACGATCCGCAGGCGCGGGAAAAAGCGCTGGCACAGCTGCATGCGGGAATCGACCGCGCTTCGCGGCTGGTGGATCAGCTCCTCACCCTGTCGCGTCTGGACTCGCTGGATAACCTTGACGATGTCGAACCGATAACGCTTGCCGATTTACTTCAGTCGGCGGTGCTGGATATCTGGCATCCGGCGCAGCAGGCAGGGATTGATATTCGCCTCATCAACCATGCCCCGCAGGTCAAACGTCAAGGGCAGCCCCTGCTGCTCAGCCTGCTGGTGCGCAATCTGCTGGACAACGCCATCCGCTACAGTCCGCGCGGCAGCGTGGTGGACGTGACGCTGGACGCGCGTAGCTTTAGCGTGCGCGACAACGGTCCCGGCGTTGACCCCGAGGTGCTGGCGCGCATCGGCGAGCGTTTTTATCGTCCACCGGGCCAGAACGCCACGGGCAGCGGGCTGGGGCTCTCTATCGTCAGGCGCATTGCCGCGCTGCACGGGATGCGCGTCTCGCTGAGCAATGCGGCGGAAGGCGGCTTTGAGGTGAAGGTCAGCTGGTAGCGGATTATTGCATCTCCAGCAAAAGACTTTGCACATTTTGCTCATTTTTCCGCTCCGTCCTCGCGCGTAGAATACCCGGCATACTCTCATCGTCGAGGACAAATAATGAGCAACATCCTGATTATCAACGGTGCAAAAGAATTTGCGCACTCTAAAGGCCAGCTGAATGACACCCTGACCGAGGTCGCGGACGGTTTCCTGCGCGACGCCGGGCATGATGTTAAGGTCGTGCGCGCGGACAGCCACTACGACGTGAAAGCCGAAGTGCAGAACTTCCTGTGGGCTGACGTGGTGATCTGGCAGATGCCAGGCTGGTGGATGGGCGCGCCGTGGACCGTGAAAAAGTACATGGACGACGTATTCACCGAAGGTCACGGTTCGCTGTATGCCAGCGATGGCCGCACCCGCTCTGACGCGTCCAAAAAATACGGTTCAGGCGGCCTGATTCAGGGCAAAAAATATATGCTGTCACTGACCTGGAACGCGCCGCTGGAAGCCTTCATCGAGAAAGATCAGTTCTTCGAAGGCGTGGGCGTAGACGGTGCTTATCTGCCGTTCCACAAGGCGAATCAGTTCCTGGGCATGGATCCGCTGCCGACCTTTATCGTTAACGACGTGATTAAAATGCCTGATGTCCCGCGCTATATCGCAGAATATCGCAAGCATCTCGCGGAAATTTTTGCTTAACTGGTAGCCTGGAATTAAAGGAGTAGTAAACATGCTTACCGTTATCGCAGAAATCCGTACTCGTCCAGGTCAACATCACCGCCAGGCGGTGCTGGATCAGTTCGCGAAAATCATCCCGACCGTACTGAAAGAAGAAGGCTGCCACGGCTACGCGCCGATGGTGGATGCCGCCACTGACGCCAGCTTCCAGGCGACCGCGCCGGACTCGATCATCATGGTTGAGCAGTGGGAAACCGTCGCGCATCTTGAAGCGCATCTGCAGACCGCGCACATGAAAGCGTGGAGCGACGCGGTGAAGGGCGACGTGCTGGAAACCCACATCCGCATCCTGGAGCAAGGGGTTTAAGTTCGTGGAATTTGCCGGGTGGCACTGCGTTTACCCGGCCAACAAAACCTGAACCGTAGGCCCGGTAAGCGCTAGCGCCACCGGGCTTTGTTGTTTTTAGCTGCTTTTCTTCCCCGGCTTTAACCCGCGATGGAGTTCGTTGATGCGCTTCATCGACTTGATGGCGCGCTGCGGTTCGGTGGCGGCGACGGATAAAATGATCATCTCCAGACAGAGCAGCACCGTGCCGTGGAGCGGGATTTTACCCTTTTCGCCGCCGCGCGGAACGTGGATCACCACGCTGGCCTCCTTACTGAAACGCGAATCGAGGGCGTTGGTCAGCAGGATGGTGGGAATGCCCAGACGTTTTGCTTCACGCAGGGTGGTTTGCCCTTCCCGGTGCGCGGATTTTTGCGCCATCATCACCAGCACGTCACCGCGCTGAAGCGCAATCAGCTGTTCGGCAAGCCCGATCCCGGTACGGTTGAGCGGCGTGGCGGGTAACCCCATACGGCTGAACAGCCTGGCGGTGTACTCGGCCAGAATGCCGGAGGCGCCAATGCCAAATATGGCAACCTGCCTTGCCTGCGCCAGCAGTGAGACCGCCTGCGCCATCGCGTAGCGGTTGTGGGGCTCGGATAACACCTCGCAGGTGTGCTGATGTCCCTCCAGCACAAAATCAATGCTCGCGTTGACGTCGCTGGCGAGCGTGTTCACCGTGGTGGACATCTTTTCGCTGGAGGTGACCACCGGGCCAAACCACTGCTCCAGCGTCTGCTTGAGATCGCGCAGCCCGGCGAACCCCAGCGCCTGTATGGCGCGGACCACCGTGGCATCCGAGGTTTTCACTACGGCAGCAATCTCCATGGCGGTTTGCTCCATCACCGCCTCGCGGTTGTCATGGATATAGCGTGCGACCTGCAGCAGACGCGGCGTCAGCTGATGCGCCCGCGCGCGAAAGCGGTCGCCATAGACATCCACGCGCCCCTTCTCTTTGCGGATCACCGTGAGGCCTCCGGCAGCGGACGCCCGGCAATCTGCGACTGCACCTGCGCGGCCATCAGCCCTAAAGACGCGAACGAATTCGAGATCGCCTCTTCACGCGAGATCAGCACGTAATGCCCGCTCCGGCAGGCAGTCAGGAACTGACACCAGCCCGGCATCACCGCCTCCATCGCCGCCAGCTCGTCCTGCGGTTTACCGCCCGTATCCCCGCGCCAGGTAGCAAAGACGAAATCGGCATCCAGCTCCGGCAGGCGCTCGGCGCTGACGTCGATGCGCCCCCCTTCCGGGATGGACTCAATCAGTGGCGGGAATTTGAATCCGGCGTCGCGCAGAACGCGGCCCAGCGAGTGGTAGCTGTGCATGGCGTTGATTTTCCCCTGATTGGCCTGAATCACCGATACGGTGATTTTGCGCGTGTCGATGGTCGCCTTCAGCGCCTTGATTTGCTCCTGATATCGCCGCTCCAGAACCTTGAGCCTTGCCTGCGTGCCCGTGAGCTGCGCCAGCTTGCGGTAGATTTCCGGCGCGCCGCCGTCGAGATGATCGATGCTCACCGTCGGGGCAATTTTTGCCAGCTGTTCCACCGGCGTGTTGCGGGTCGGCTCGGTAACGATCAGGTCAGGTTTGGCGGCGGCGATGGCTTCGATGTCGATATCCGCCGTGCCGATAAATTTGATATCGGAATTATCGAAGTCGACGCCGGTTAACATGCCGCTGGAGCGCAGAAAATGGCTGCCGTCCGGCCGCGTGCGGCCATGGCTCGCCACCGGCGGCACGCCAAGCTCAATCAGCGGAATGGTGATGTCCAGATCGTGTAAGGAGACAATCCGTTTCGGGTGCACCGGCACCACCACCTTTCGGTTCAGATCGTCGGTAAAGACCTGCGTCGGCTCCGCCGCGCTCACCGCGAACCCCACCAGCAACAGCATCGAAAACAGTACGCGCATCATAATCCCCTAAAATCTGTCCCGACGCTGCCAGAGCAGCAGCAGGAAAAACGGTCCGCCAATCAATGAAATGACAATTCCCGCCGGCAGCTGCAGCGGGAGGAATGCCAGACGCCCGACGTTATCCGCCAGCAGCACCAGCAGCGCGCCCAGCACGGCGCTTCCCGTCAGGAGCGCGGTCTGACCACCGCGCAGCAGCAGGCGCGCCATGTGCGGGGCAATCAGCCCCACAAAGCCAATGCTGCCCACGCAGGAGACGCAGGCCGCCGTCAGCAATACCGGGGCGAGAACCCGCAGCATTGCCAGCCGGGTTGTGCGCACGCCAAGGCCCGCGGCGGCCTGATTGCCGAGCAGCGCCACGTCCGCTGCCCGCGCGGTAAAGAGCAGCAGCGCAAACGCGGGGGCAGCCCAGAGCGCGGCCAGCCCTACCAGCGTCCAGTTTGCCGCGTGCAGGCTGCCCGCCAGCCACAGCATCGCCGTCTGCACGTCGCGCACGTCGGCGGTGGTCATAAAGACGCCCATTGCCGCGGCAAACGCCCACGACACGCCGATGCCGATCAAAATAAACCGCGGGCGCGAGATATCGCGCGCCAGAGCTATCACCAGCAGCGCGGTGAGCAGCCCACCGGCCATGCCAACCAGCGGACGCCAGGCCAGGCTCAGCGCCGGGAACTGAAAAATCAGCAGCAGTACCGCCGCGCTACAGCCCTCCTTCACGCCGATAAGCCCCGGGTCAGCCAGACCGTTGCGGGTGATGGACTGCATCGCCGCCCCCGCCATGCCGAGCATCGCGCCGCACAGCACCGCCATCAGCAGGCGCGGCAGGCGGATATCCATCACGACGTAGCGCGTCTCCGCCGTCAATGTTTCAGGCGAAAACAGCGCCCGCCCGATGGCAGAGGCGGGAATGGGCAGAGAACCGTGCGTCAGGCCAAAGCCCAGCAGGCCTAGCGCCATCAGCGCGAAAAGCGACAGGCACGCCAGCGCCTTCGGGCGAACCAGCGCCGACAGGCGACCAACACGGATCGCGCGGAGTCCGGCCCGGTTCATTTGAACATCCTCGACGCCATAAGGATGAACACGGGCGCGCCGACCAGGGCCGTCATGATGCCGGTTGCCAGCTCCCAGGGGGTAAACAGCGTGCGGGCAGCGATATCCGCCAGCAGCAGCACCAGCGCACCGCAGAGGGCCGACAGCGGCACCATCGCGCGTAAATCGACCGACACCAGACGGCGAATGAGCTGCGGTACCACAAGGCCGATAAAGCCAATCGGTCCGGCGAGGGAGACGGCCGCGCCGCAGAGCAATGCAATGGCCAGCAGGGCAAGGAGGCGGGTTTTCAGCAGCGACACGCCAAGCCCCTGCGCCATTCTGTCGCCCAGCGCCAGCATGTTGAGCGAGGGCGACAGCCCGATAGCAAGAACAAAACCAGCGGCTGCAGCCCACAGGGCGCTCTGGAGCATCTGCGCGTTGATCCCGGCGATATCACCCGCCAGCCAGGTGCGCAGAGAGAGCAGCGTCTGTTCATCCAGGATTAACACCGCGGCGGTAATCGACGAGGCAAACGCCGACATCGCCACGCCGCACAGGGTGACCTTCATCGGCGTGAGCCCGGTGCGACCGGTCGAGGAGAACATCAGCACCAGCAGAAACAGCGCGGCGGCACCAGCGGCGGCAATCAGCGGGCGACCAAACGGCAGCGACAGCCCAAGTGCGCTGGCGATCACCACCGCCAGCGCTGCCCCGGCGTTGAGTCCCAGAATATGCGGCTCGCCGAGCGGGTTGCGGATCACGGACTGCAGCAGCACGCCCGCCACGCCGAGCGCGGCGCCTGTCACCATTGCGGCGCAGAGGCGCAGCAGCCGTAGTCTGATGATGATGTTATGGTCGAAATTGCGCGGGTCGAAGTGAAAGAATGCCTCCACTACCGTTTGCGGGGCGATAAAGCGTGCACCGATCCCCAGATGAGCAATCGCCCCCATCGCCAACAGCAGGGTGAAAATCAGGAAAGCCAAAGAGATGCGCATCATGGCTTCTGAATGCTCTGGCGAAACGGCATAAAGAACGGTTTGCCGGTCAAGGGGTTGATGGACATATGCACGTCCACATCAAACACCGTTTTGATCAGCTCCGGCGTGCAGGCGTCGCCTTCATGTAACACCCCCTCGACTTTTCCCTGGCGTAAAAAGACCAGGGAATCACCGTAGTTCACGGCAAAGTTGAGATCGTGCAGCACCACCACCACGGTGCGCCCATGCTGGCGGGTCAGGGCGTGCAGCAGTTCCAGGATCTCCACCTGATAGCGGAGATCGAGGTACGTCGTCGGCTCGTCAAGCAGGATATACGGCGTTTGCTGCGCCAGCGCCATGGCGATCCAGCAGCGCTGACGCTGGCCGCCGGATAAGCTTTCCACCGGCATATGGGCAAACGCTGCCGTGCCGGTCAGGCGCAGGGCCTCTTCCACCGCCAGTTCGTCCTCGTCGCTCCACTGGCGCATAACGTTTTGCCAGGGAAAGCGCCCGCGCGAGACCAGCTCAAAAACGGTTAACCCTTCCGGGAGCAGCGGGGACTGCGGGAGAATACCAAGCTGGCGGGCGACGGCTTTGGTCGGCTGCTCGTGGATCGCCTTGCCGTCGAGAACCGCCGCGCCGCCAAGCGGCTGGAGCAGCCGCGCAATGGTGCTCAACAGCGTGGATTTCCCGCAGCCGTTTGCGCCCACCAGAACGGTTATTTTCTGCTGGGGGATCGCAAGAGAGATATCATCAACGATGATTTTTTTCTGATAGCCCGCAGAGAGGTTCTCCAGAACCAGTCCCGGTTGTTTTGTGTTGTAAGCCACGTGAACGCCAACGTAATAAAAAAGCGCAACAAATATAAATAAAAATCATTCTCTTTTGAGAGTTTGACGCCACGCCATGTAGTAGTCAAGCGAAGAAACACCCTGAAAAAACCAGGGGTAACGGAGCGTTACCGTGCAGACCAAAAAATTAATAAATCATTATTTTTCAATCAAATAACTAATTACCCTTGTACTTTCCCGTTGCGTTTCATGCATGTAGCCGATTTTTATCATTTTTCATTTACTACTACATTCCCGCATGATTGAATGATTCTCAATTACATGTTCGATGCCGGTTCTGGCTAACGAGCAGAGCATAAAAGGGCAATGACTCACACATTCTTCCGTGAAGGTGATTCACGGATATTTTGGGATAACAGATGTAATGGCTACGTTCACACCTTCACTCTCTGGGGTAAAAGGGCGCGCGCTCTTTTCACTGCTGTTTATGGCGCCGCTGGCCCAGGCGGCGGACACCACCGCGGCTAAAGACGGCGAAACGCTTACCGTCACTGCCGATCCAAATACGCCGGCGGAAGCCACCAACGGCTACCAGCCGCTGAACACCTCCACCGCAACGCTGACCAACATGCCGATGCTGGATATCCCGCAGGTGGTGAATACCGTCAGCGATAAAGTGCTGGAGGATCAGCACGCCACCACGCTGGATGAGGCGCTCTACAACGTTAGCAACGTGGTCCAGACGAATACCCTCGGCGGTACGCAGGATGCCTTCGTGCGCCGCGGGTTTGGCGCGAACCGGGACGGCTCGATCATGACCAACGGCCTGCGCACCGTCCTGCCGCGCAGCTTTAACGCCGCCACCGAGCGCGTGGAGGTGCTTAAAGGCCCGGCCTCAACGCTGTATGGCATTCTCGATCCGGGCGGCCTGATTAACGTCGTCACCAAACGCCCGGAGAGAACCTTCGGTGGTTCTTTGTCCGCCACCTCCTCCAGCTTTGGCGGCGGCACCGGACAGGTCGATGTGACCGGCCCGATCGACGGCACACGTCTGGCGTATCGCCTCACGGGTGAGTATCAGGACGAAGATTACTGGCGTAATTTTGGCAACGAACGCAGCACCTTTATCGCCCCGTCGCTCACCTGGTTCGGCGATGATGCCACCGTGACCGTGCTCTATTCGCATCGCGACTATAAAACGCCGTTCGATCGCGGAACGATCTTCGATCTCAACACCAAAAAGGCCGTTGATGTCGATCGCAAAACCCGCTTTGACGAGCCGTTTAACGTGACCGATGGTCAGTCCGATCTGGCGCAGCTGAACGCGGAATACCGTCTCAACAGCCAGTGGACTGCGAAGTTCGACTACAGCTACAGCCAGGACAAATACAGCGATAACCAGGCCCGCGTGATGGCCTACGATGCAAAAACCGGCAACCTGACCCGCCGCGTGGATGCGACCCAGGGCTCGACCCAGCGCATGCACAGCACCCGCGCGGATCTGCAGGGGAATGTGGATATTGCAGGCTTTTACAATGAGATCCTGACCGGCGTGTCGTATGAGAATTACGATTTGCTGCGTACGGACATGATGCGCTGTAAGAACGTCAAAGGTTTCAACATCTACCATCCGGTTTACGGCAAACTCAACAAGTGTACAACCGTCTCCGCCGCAGACAGCGACCAGACGCTCAAGCAGGAGAGTTATTCGGCCTACGCGCAGGATGCCCTGTACCTGACGGATAAGTGGATCGCCGTCGCCGGGATGCGCTATCAGTATTACACCCAGTACGCGGGCAAAGGTCGTCCGTTCAACGTCAACACCGACAGCCGCGACGAACAGTGGACGCCAAAGCTGGGGCTGGTTTACAAGCTCACGCCATCCGTCTCGCTGTTTGCCAACTACTCGCAGACGTTTATGCCGCAGTCGTCCATTGCGAGCTACATTGGCGACCTGCCGCCGGAAACCTCAAACGCCTACGAACTGGGCGCGAAGTTCGACCTGTTCGACGGCGTTACCGCTAATATCGCGCTGTTTGATATCCACAAACGCAACGTGCTGTACAATGAAAGCGTGGGAGGTGAAACCATCGCCAAAACCGCGGGCCGCGTGCGCTCCCAGGGCGTGGAGGTGGATCTTGCCGGGTCACTGACCGAGAACACCAATATTATCGCCAGCTACGGCTATACCGACGCGAAGGTGCTTGAAGACCCGGACTACGCGGGCAAACCGCTGCCGAACGTGCCGCGCCACACCGGCTCCCTGTTCCTGACGTACGATATTCACAATGCGATTGCCGGGAATACGCTGACAATTGGCGGCGGCGGGCACGGCGTGAGCCGTCGTTCAGCGACCAACGGCGCGGATTATTATCTGCCGGGCTATTTTGTGGCGGATGCCTTTGCGGCCTATAAGATGAAGCTGCAGTATCCGGTGACGCTGCAGGTCAACGTGAAGAACCTGTTTGATAAGACCTACTACACCTCGTCCATTGCGACCAACAACCTGGGCAACCAGATTGGCGACCCTCGCGAAGTGCAGTTTACGGTGAAGATGGAGTTTTGATGTAAAAAAGCCCGGTGGCGCTAATGCTTACCGGGCCTGCGATCCATTCCCTCTCCCTGCGGGAGAGGGTTAGGGTGAGGGCATCAAGCCTCAATATCCGCCATATCGCCTTTCTCCTGCAGCCAGTTACGACGGTCTTCCGAACGTTTCTTGGCAAGGAGCATATCCATCATGGCGTTGGTCTGCTGTTCGTCTTCATCGCTGATCGTCAGCTGTACCAGACGGCGCGTGTTCGGATCCAGCGTCGTTTCGCGCAGCTGCATCGGGTTCATCTCGCCAAGCCCCTTAAAGCGCTGCACGTTCGGTTTGCCCTTCTTGCGCTTCAGCTGTTCCAGCACGCCCGCTTTCTCTTCTTCCGTCAGCGCGTAGTAAACCTCTTTGCCGAGGTCGATACGGTACAGCGGCGGCAGCGCCACGTAGACGTGACCGTTTTTCACCAGCGTACGGAAGTGCTTCACAAACAGCGCGCACAGCAGCGTGGCGATGTGCAGACCATCGGAGTCCGCATCCGCAAGAATGCAGATCTTGCCGTAGCGCAGCTGGCTCAGATCGTCGCTGTCCGGATCGATACCGATCGCGACCGAGATATCGTGGACTTCCTGCGAGGCCAGCACTTCGTCTGAAGACACTTCCCAGGTGTTCAGGATCTTACCCTTGAGCGGCATGATCGCCTGGTATTCACGATCGCGCGCCTGCTTGGCCGACCCGCCCGCCGAGTCCCCTTCCACGAGGAACAGTTCGGTACGGTTGAGATCCTGCGCGGTACAGTCTGCCAGCTTGCCCGGCAGCGCAGGGCCGCTGGTCAACTTTTTACGCACCACTTTTTTCGCCGCACGCAGACGACGCTGGGCGCTGGAGATCGCCATTTCGGCCAGCATCTCCGCCGCCTGAACGTTCTGGTTCAGCCACAGGGTAAAGGCATCTTTCACCACGCCGGAGACGAACGCCGCGCACTGGCGTGACGACAGACGTTCTTTGGTCTGACCGGCAAACTGCGGATCCTGCATCTTCACGGAGAGCACGTAGGCGCAGCGGTCCCAGATATCTTCCGCCGACAGCTTCACGCCGCGCGGCAGGATATTACGGTATTCACAGAATTCGCGCATCGCGTCCAGCAGCCCCTGACGCAGGCCGTTGACGTGGGTCCCGCCGAGCATAGTGGGGATCAGGTTAACGTAGCTTTCGGTCAGCAGCTCGCCGCCTTCCGGCAGCCACAGCAGCGCCCAGTCCACCGCTTCGGTATCGCCGCTAAAGTTACCGACGAACGGTTTTTCCGGCAGCGTTGGCAGGCCGTTTACCGCTTCGCACAGGTAGTCGTTCAGGCCATCGGCGTAGCACCAGGTCTGCTCGGTATTGTTAACGTGATCTTTAAAGGTGATTTCCACGCCCGGGCACAGCACCGCTTTGGCTTTCAGCAGGTGCGTCAGGCGGGATACGGAAAAGCGCGGGCTGTCGAAGAAACTCTCGTCAGGCCAGAAGTGGACGCTGGTACCGGTGTTGCGTTTGCCGCACGTGCCGACAACCTGAAGATCCTGCACCTTCTCACCGTTTTCAAACGCGATGTTGTACACCTGGCCGTCGCGACGGACGTTCACTTCCACGCGTTTGGACAGGGCGTTGACGACGGAAATCCCCACGCCGTGCAGGCCACCGGAGAACTGGTAGTTTTTGTTGGAGAACTTACCGCCCGCATGCAGACGACAGAGGATCAGCTCAACGGCCGGGACGCCCTCTTCCGGGTGGATATCCACCGGCATGCCGCGCCCGTCGTCAATAACTTCCAGCGACTGATCGGCATGCAGGATGACGTCAACGCGTTTGGCATGGCCCGCCAGCGCTTCGTCCACACTGTTATCAATAACTTCCTGGCCCAGATGGTTTGGGCGCGTCGTATCGGTGTACATCCCCGGGCGGCGGCGAACCGGCTCAAGCCCGGTGAGGACCTCAATGGCATCAGCGTTATAGGTTTGCGTCATGATTTAAACTAGCAATTCGCATTGATTGTCAGTGGCTGTGCAGTCCAAGAAAATCGACAATCTGGGTGAAATGATTCTCAAAGCCCGTGAAAGCATGGTTTCCGCCCTCTTCTATAGTCTGGCGGCAGGAGGCGTAATACGCCACTGCCTGGCGGTAATCCAGCACTTCATCACCCGTCTGCTGCAGCAGCCAGATGAGATCCGGCGCCTCGAGCGGGTCGACCTGCATAACTTTGAGATCGTAAATATGGCGTGACTCTAGCACATATTGCTGGCCGGTGTAGGGGTTCTCGTTTTCGCCAAGAAAGTCCCGCAGCAGCTCAAATGGCCGTACCGCCGGATTAACCACCACGGCGGGCAGCATAAAGCATTGCGAGAGCCAGGTGGCGTAATATCCCCCCAGCGATGAACCGACCACACCAAAGGTTTCGCCGCCGTGCGCAAGCACGATGGATTCCAGCATTTCCGCGGCTTCTGCCGGGTAAGGCGGCAGCTGTGGGATAATCATCTCAACGTCAGGGTGATGCTCGCTCAGCCACTGGCGAAACTGTGTCGCTTTTGCGGAGCGCGGCGAACTGTTAAATCCGTGCAGATAAAGGAGCGTAGACATCAATAGCCTTCTGAAGCGGTGTCCGGGCGGAACTGTGCGCCGGTCAAACGGCAGACTTCCGTGGTCAGCGTGCCGTCGGGATGCAGTTCCAGCCAGCGCCAGCCTGGCGCGATGGTATCCAGCGTAAAGTTGGCGCAGTGCGGCTTAAACTGAACGCAGGTCGACGGCGTCGCCAGCATGCGGCGTCCGTTCCAGTCGAGATCCTGCTCCTGGTGAATATGCCCACACAGCAGATTTTTCACCCGTGGGAACTTCGCCAGCACGCGATCCAGCGCCGCGGAGTTGCGCAGGCTGTGCTGATCGAGCCAGCTGCAGCCCGCCGGCAGAGGATGATGATGAAGCAACAGCAGCGTGTGACGTTCAGGTTCAGCGGCCAGTTTGGTCTCCAGCCAGTCGAGCTGAAACTCACTTAGTTCACCGTGCGGGACGCCGAACACCTGGCTGTCCAGCAGCAGGATCTGCCACTGTTCACCCGCAAAAACACATTTCGCCGGAGAAATCCCCGCATCCTGGAGAGAACTGTACATGGCGGGCTGAAAATCGTGGTTACCCGGCAGCCAGACGCAGGGCGCGCTAAAGCTCGCGATGCCTTCAGCAAAATGCTGGTAGGCCGCGGAAGATTGGTCCTGCGCCAGATCGCCCGTTGCGACAATCAGATCGCATGCACGGTTTTCAGCGTGAATGGCGCTCAGTACCGCCTGATAACTCTCCCAGGTATTCACCCCCAGCAGCGTTTCATGCTTTTCGGCAAAAAGGTGGGTATCGGTGATTTGTAATATCCTGACTGGCGCCCCACCAGCAACAGTCAGGTTCAACAGGCTTTCCAAATGGTGTCCTTAGGTAGGTTTATGACGCTAACAAACCGGAATCGCCATTGCTCCATGTGCTAAACAATACCTTAGCCAGTCGGCTAAAAACTGGTTAATTTGATGCTTTTCGTCGCGTTGATGCAACTTTTTATTCGGGTAATCATACCGCGCCTTGAAGCGAAAGATCTGCTGGCTTGAACACACTTCAGCGACCATCGCGTCGTGATAGAGGCGTACCGTCATCGACGGCAGGCTCCAGTAGCTAATGCTGGGTGCCGTTTGCTCAATCTCCACCAGCGTAGTGTAGCGCGTTGATTCTGTTATCGTTAATCGATACTGCGCGTTGCTCACCTGATAGCTTACCGTTTCGCCGGGTGCGTCGTTTCTCGGCAGCAGGCGGCGCAATTGTGCAAAATTCGTTTCGCACAGGCGCATCATTTCTGGGAAGTCAGGCGTATAGCGCTTCATTTTTTCCACTCGTTTCGTAATGTCTGATAATGCAGCTGCAGCCATTGCAGGGCGATGACAGACGCTGCGTTGTCGATTTTCCCCTCTTCTACCCACTGATAAGCCTGTTCCCGGCTCACCACATGAACCCGAATATCTTCGTTTTCATCAGCCAGACCGTGAATGCCTTCTGCGGTCGTGGCGTCCACTTCGCCCACCATAATGGATAAGCGTTCGCTGGTGCCACCCGGACTCGCCAGATAGCTCAACACCGGTTTGGTGCGGCCCACCACCAGCCCCGCCTCTTCCAGCGCCTCGCGCCGGGCGACGTCTTCAACCGTCTCGCCTTCTTCGATCATCCCGGCCACCATCTCCAGGAGCCACGGGCTCTCACTGACGTCATAAGCGGCGATGCGGATCTGTTCCACCAGCACGACTTCGTCACGCACTGGGTCAAAGGGTAGCAAGACTGCCGCATGCCCGCGCTCAAAAATTTCGCGTCTGATTTCGCCGCTCATTTCACCGTTAAACAGGCGATGCCTGAAACGGTAAAGATCCATTGAAAAAAAACCGCTATAAAGCGTTTCTCGTGCAATAATTTCTACATCGTTTTTGGCGAATGTCACGGGCAACTTTTCTGGTTTTTGCATGAGTCGAGTCCTGGTAGCAATGGTGATGAAATTGTGAATTTCAAGGCTGTTTGGCTGCCGTTTGTAAGGCTATATGATAGATTGGTGCAAATTACCGCCGGATGGCACGTAACGCCAACCTTTTGGTGTGGATGATTCTGTTAGAATCGGCAATTATTTTTTAATTAGATCAGCGCTAATACTGCTTCACAACAAGGAATGCAAATGAAGAAATTGCTCCCCATCCTTATCGGCCTGAGCCTGACGGGCTTCAGTGCAATGAGCCAGGCGGAAAACCTGTTACAGGTCTACCAGCAGGCACGTCTGGGCAACCCTGATTTACGTAAATCAGCGGCCGATCGTGATGCTGCGTTTGAAAAGATTAACGAAGCGCGTAGCCCCTTGCTGCCACAGTTAGGGTTAGGTGCAGATTATACCTACAGCAACGGTTTCCGCGACGCTAACGGCGTAAACTCCAATGCTACCAGTGCCTCACTGCAATTAACACAGACGCTGTTTGATATGTCCAAATGGCGTGCCCTGACCCTGCAGGAAAAAAGCGCGGGCATCCAGGATGTGACCTATCAGACCGACCAGCAGACGCTGATCCTGAACACAGCTACGGCGTACTTCAACGTGCTGAGCGCCATTGACGCGCTCTCCTACACCGAAGCGCAGAAACAGGCCATTTACCGTCAGTTAGATCAAACCACCCAGCGCTTCAACGTGGGTCTGGTGGCGATCACCGACGTGCAGAACGCCCGTTCACAGTACGACACCGTGCTGGCCAACGAAGTGACCGCGCGTAATAACCTCGACAACGCGCTGGAATCCCTGCGTCAGGTCACCGGGAACTACTATCCTGAGCTGGCCTCCCTGAACGTCGACAGCTTCAAAACGGATAAGCCGCAGGCCGTTAACGCCCTGCTGAAAGAGGCGGAAAACCGCAACCTGACGTTGCTGCAGGCGCGTCTGAGCCAGGACCTGGCCCGCGAGCAGATTCGTCAGGCGCAGGACGGCCATCTGCCAACCCTGAGCCTGAGCGCCTCTACCGGCGTTTCTGACACCACCTACAGTGGCTCTAAAACCAATTCTGCCCAGTATGACGACAGCAATATGGGTCAGAACAAAGTGGGCCTGAGCTTCTCCCTGCCGCTGTATCAGGGCGGTCAGGTTAACTCCCAGGTGAAACAGGCGCAGTACAACTTTGTTGGCGCGAGCGAGCAGCTGGAAAGCGCCCATCGTAACGTGGTGCAGACCGTACGTTCATCCTTCAACAACGTGAACGCCTCAATCAGCAGCATCAACGCCTATAAACAGGCCGTTGTGTCTGCACAGAGCTCCCTGGACGCGATGGAAGCGGGTTACTCGGTCGGTACACGTACTATCGTTGACGTGCTCGACGCCACCACCACGCTGTACAACGCGAAGCAGCAGCTCTCCAGCGCGCGTTATCAGTACCTGATTAACCAGCTGAACATTAAGCAGGCTCTGGGTACGCTGAACGAGCAAGACCTGCAGATGCTGAACAGCGCACTGGGCAAGCCGGTCTCTACCTCACCGGACAGCGTTGCACCGGAGAACCCGGAGCAGGTTGCCGCGGTTGATAACTTCAACGCTAACGGCACTACCCCTGCTGCACAGCCTGCTGCCGCGCGCACCACAGCGCCTGCCAGCAAGGGCAACAATCCGTTCCGTAACTAAGCATTGCCCGATGGCGCTTCGGTATGAACCGGAAACATGGGTAACACTTTAGACCGGATACATGGG